>ERZ1292633.459-Hain-H41-02um-R1-459-length-48248-cov-7_pt1 | contig 48248 bp, 79 predicted proteins | sample MGYA00564406_ERZ1292633 | MGnify/ENA primary metagenome ERZ1292633 (study PRJEB36523, sample SAMEA6512639) | groundwater metagenome | collected 2019-01-08 | study: AquaDiva: Metagenomics assemblies of 32 groundwater samples | reverse complement strand
TTAAGATACTCAGATGCTCCCCAAGTACCACGTTCATTGTTGACTATATCCTTTATTGCTTTTGCTAGTTTTTTAGGGTCAATTTCTTGTGTTCCTTCTTTTATAAAAGGGTGTATTGCTGATGTGGATAAAAATGTGGTAAGACCTGATACATTAAAAGTATCAATAAGAGCTTGGGTATATTGTTCAGGAGTATATTCCTTTCCTAAAATTTTTGTATCTTCAATATACATTTCACTTAAAGTTGCTAAAAATTCTCCAGGCACATCTGAAAGAAATCCTTGGCCTAAACGCTTAATATAATTTGTACCGCCTTTAAGTAAGTAATGTAAAGGAAGTTTTTCTGTCCAATATTGAACTTGAGTATCTACAGCACCAGCCAGTAAAGCTTTACTTAAAGGTGCGCCTTCTTGATAAGCTTCTCCAGCAACATTAATACCTGAAACAGTTGACATAGCAACTAAACCCCCTAAAGGAAGGGTAGTAAGCATTGAACCTATAGTATTACCTGTTCCGGTAACAGTTCTTCCAAGAGTTGTTTGTGGTTTAGTTTTCCAATATTGTTCAGCTTCTTGCACAGTTTTTGTAAATGTACTTTCTTCCATTCCAAACTTATCACGAATAATGGAACCACCAGAAGCAATAGCTTTTGGAATTTGTAGTGCTCCAGTCATTGCAGCTTTACCACTAAGTTTTAATAAAGACTCAGTTTCTTTAGGTGGTGCAGGAGTAGGAGTTACACCAGTAATTACATCAACATCTGCTTCTTTAGGTGTTATTTGTTTTTTGGGAGCAAGAGTTTGCAAGAGATTATAAAGCTCTCGATTTTGCTCACTTTGAGAAAGCTTTTGATAATCTTGAGATGGTTTTATAACTTGATTAAAATAATCTACCGCAGCAGATTTTTTTATACTTAAAGGTGTAGTATCTTTAAATCTATTTAATATATCATTCCAAGGAGTTAAATCCATTAGGAAAACCTCCTATTATTTAAACCATTCTGAAAATTTATCTAAAAAGCCTTTATTAGATTTTTCTTCTTTTTTTATTAAATACTCTTTAATTTCTTTTTTTGGATAAGCGTTTCTTATTTCTTTAGTTTGGTCAATATAAATATCTTTAAGTGCCTCAGCCTCTTGAATATCTCCATCATCTTCTGCCTTTTTCATATCTCTATATGTAGCTCTTCTTGCTTGTTCCATATATTCAAAAGTTTGACGTACAGGGGGCTTTAGTTTATCTTCTTCAGCTTTTTGTTTACCTTTTAATTTTTCAACAGCAATAGCTTTTTCTTTTTCCTGCTCACCTAAACCATATTTATATGTATATTCTAAAACCATTTCTTTTTCTTTAGTTGCAGCTTTTTGTGTTTCTAAGTCTTTTTCTCTTTGAGCTTTAAGAGCCTCCTCTCCATAAAGAGCATTAATAACACCAGTTCTTCTTGCTTCATAACCCATTATTTGTTGCTTTACTATTTCTTGTTCTTCTGGCTTTAAAGGTTTTTCTGTGGGCTGTTTTAACTTTGCTATTGCAGTATTCAAATCATTAAGTTCTGCCCTCCAAAATCTTGTTTCATTACCTTTATATTGTTTTACAGCCTCTTCTATATTTCTAACAGATACAACTTTTTCTCCATTAATAGTTTCGATATATCCAAAGATATTACCAAAGTTCTCAACTTCTTTATATAGTTCAGTTCCTTCTTGTACTTTAAAATATTGAGCAACTTGATTAAAAGGAATAACCCTATTTTTGCGTTCTTCTTCTTTATCTGCCGTCTCTAAAATAAGTTTTTGTTTTCTTAGTTCATTTTCTCTTATTGCTTGATTTTGTTTTTCACCTTTTAACTGTTCTATTGTTAAGGCTGTTTGTGTAACATCTCTAAGTGCTCCAGTAATAGCTGGCCCACCCCGTCCAAGGTCTGCTAAAAAATTAGGCATGTTATTTACCTCCTAAAGCATATACTATTCTACATAAAGGTTTGCCAAAGAAAATAATAGTTTTACCAAGTAAAGACTTTTTATATTCCTTTGGACTAAACTTATGACCAACTTCTTTTGCAAAAGCCCTGCCAAAAAACGCTATAAATTTTGTAAATTTTTCTGATTTTATCATTTTTTCTACAATAGGTCTTGCAAGAATGAGATAACCTTTATGTACACGTTTACTAATTATCATACCATAAATTCTATCAAAAAACAAGTCTCTATCTGTTAAATAACCTTGTCTATGAAGTTCAGTACAGATTATTGTGTCTTGAGCAGCAACATCAACAGCACCGACAATTCCACCAATAATTGCTCCAACAGGAGCACCAACACCACCAGTAACCATACCAGCAGCAAGTGCTCCAGCAGCAGCACCACCTGCTATTGAACCAGCATATTTCTTTTCTTTTTCTCCACCTGGCATTATACTTTTGACTTGTTTAGATTGTCCAATTTTAGCGCCTCCCCAACTTGTAAGAGCTATACCTGTTGCAGCAATAGGTGTACCTGATGTTCCAGATATAGGAGTGTTATACCAAGGAGTAAATTCTGGTACAGATTGACCAAGAGGTATAAATTCTCCACTTACTCCACGCTGTCCAATAACAGTTACACCATCAGTGGCATATATAGGAGTAGCGCCCTTTGATATTCCTGCAATACCAATATCCTTTGCACCACCACCATATAGTTTATACAAAAGTGCTGCTTGTGCAGTAGAACTAATAGCTGTTCCAACACCTGTAACTGTTGCAGCACGTTCTCCTGCTGCTGTTTGTTCTTCTGATAATCTAATTTGTTCAGACAAAGATTTTTCTCTTAGAGCAAATTCTTTCCCTCGTTCTTCTGTAGCAGCACGAGTAGCATATTCAGTACTCATATAAGCTTCCAGTTCAGCCGGAGTTAAATTCTGACCAGTAGTTAAAGCTCTTTGTCCCTTAAAATATTTAGTACTATAAAATGGTATTGCCATAACATACCTCCTATTTATCTTCCCTTATATCATCAATAAATGCTTGTATACCAATAGGTTCTAAAGCATTAACCTCATTGTCTGTTGTAAGCTGTAATTGAAAAGCATGAAATACACCATCACCTTTATTTACAGAAAATTTGTCTTGTACAATACGTTTTGTAGTATTTACTAATGAAGCACTACCAAGACTTGTACCTGTAGTTTCTGTATCTTTAAAGTGTGTAATTGTTACAGTATTAGTTGTATTTGCTTTAGCTTTTGCAAGAAGCTTAATATTACGTAATAAACTTTGATGACCCCAATCTTTAAAAGCTATATCGCCTGTTTTAAGAGTTGATACAATATTATTTCCATCAAATGTTGTTCCATATTCTAAGCGTTCAAGATAACCAGTTGCAATACCTCCATAAATATAACTATTTCCAAGCGTATCTATTACAGGTATACCACATTGCAATTTTTTTCCAGTTCCTCTATCTACTTCATACCACTTATGCTTTGCAATATCATACACCATTTCTCTATTAATAGTAGAAGATGTACTGTCTGCAAAGAGCCAATGATATTCATTTAGTACTGGATTAAAAAAGGCAGATGATATATCTGAATAACTAAAATTAATATGGTCAGAACTATTAGCATCAAAAAGATTTTTTATATCTTCTGATATAGAGGAAATTGTACTTCCATCAAATAATATAATAGCACCATTTGATTGCCAAATTGCTATATGACGAGGAATTGAAGTTATACTTGTAAAACCTATGCCACAAGCTTGTAAAGTTAAAGGGGCTGTAATACCATGAGTTTTTGATATATTATATATAATAAAATTGCTTGGTACTGTACCATCCACAAGCCATACTTCATTTTGTTTAAGAACAAGTAAGTTAGAATATATTGATGTATCTCTTATATAAATATCTGTAGCTGCAAGTATATCAGTATTATCTCCAAAAGCAATTGTTGCACTATCATATCCATTAAAAACACAATTTGTGTTTGCGGCACTTATTAAAATCTTATTTTTGTCCTTTGATTGATTATTACATAAAACTGTTCTATTATTCCAAAGAATAGGGAATTTGTAGTCTTTAGGATTATCTTGAGCTGGTATACCTAAAATTTGGTCTATGTATACATTAGCGCTTAATATTTTATTAAATTGAATACCATAGAAATATAAATGAGTAAAACCATCAAATTTATAAGGAGTTATAGTAGTAGGTGGTTCCCATATAATAAAACCACTTTGATTAAAAGAAATAGTACCTGTATCTGTTCCATCTACTACTGTTAAAATGGCAAAAGTAGCTCCACTACCATCATAATAGGAAACTTCAATATCTGTTGCTGCTGTTGTATTAACTTTTCCATCAGGAAATATAATTTGCATACCACAAATAGGTTCAGTAAAACCTAATACTAAATCATTACTAATTGGTAATGCACTTATATCAGCATAAGTAAGGGTACTACCACTTACATAATCAAGATTTTTAACGTTATTAGTTAAATCAATAATTGGATTACCCTTAAAAAATTGTCCTATATTTCTTAAAATTCCATCCCATAAATCTGTAACAACTTCAACTGGAGCGCTTAACATTGTATAATAAACTGTTGTAGCATTATTCATTGCTGTAAATGTAAGTTTATACCAATAAGCATAAGCTGAAAATTCTATTTTAGCTTTTGCTACACTTTCTGTACTATCAAAACTCATTATACCTGTTTGTGCTAAAGATTTTCCTGTAACAAGTGTTCCATCAGAAAAATTTGTTACAGCAGCATAAGCTGTACCATTCCAATATGTTACTGTGCAGGTTCCAGCAGTTGTATTTGCTGTACCTATATAAAATTTAATAGATGAGATGGGTCTAGTTGATGCAATGTAAATAATATCTTGGGATATTGTTGCATATTCTGTTGTAAGATTATTTAATACTTTTTCTGTATAATCCGTATATGTTGTTGCAGAATTATATACAAAAAACCTTGCACATCTAAATTCATTTCCCCCCCAAATCTTTGTTTCTTTTCCATTGCAATAAATCATTGCACCATCAGGTGCTAAACTAAATCTTCCTGTACCTGCTCCAGCAGTATCAGTAAAAATTGCTGTTGCTGTAAAATCTCCAGCATTAGGAATAACTGTATCATTTTTATATACTTTTCCATTCGCCCAAGCTAATACATGACTTTCATTTGCTTTATTAAAATGAAAACCATTTTTAATACTAATTTCACCTGTTGCTGTAGTATTAATCTTAGTCATTCCAGCAATGGAACGGGGATAGTTCTCTCCATAACGCATATTTTTAAGCACTTGGAAATCCCCTTGTTGCAAAGTAATTCCATCAGCAGCAGTACGAAGTTTACCAGTAAAAAGTATATTAGTAGATGCTTTCATTATCTAAAAGTTCCTGAATTACCAGCACGTTTTATCATATTAACTTTAAAACCACGTCTATTTAAAACATTATTAATATTAGCACCAAGTCTTCTTACTGTCATATCCCAATAAAGATAAAATTTATCCCCAAAATTTACTTCTTGATCGACATATTTATACTTCCATGCAGCATAATGTACAAGCGCTGCTTTATAGTCAATTGGAAAATTATAGCGTCTATAAGATGCATAAACTGGATTTGGACGCTGAATATAATAAATTGTTATTATATCACCAGAATTTGTTGGAGGTGGGTCAAAAACAACTTCAAATCTTCCTTGAGGATTAATTATATAACTATCTCCAACTGTCCAATCATTATTTGTTCCATCAAATAAAGATACTTTAATCGCTATATTTGAAACTACTTCAAGAACAATTCCAGTACTTCCATCTGTAATATTTGATACAATGTCACCAACAGCACAAGTTGAAGAAAATGTTTGAGTTGTATCATTAAGAGTACATTCACCATTTGTAGTTGCTGCCGTAGAAGTTGCTGTACTTGAAATTTGTGTTTGTACTGATTTATCCTTGATTGTAAAACCATAAGGAATAGTAACAGGAGTGGTATTATTTTGTAATATTATATTATCATAAGACCTTTCATATAAGAAATGGTCTGTTGAACTTGCTGTATACTTAATGAATCTTTTATTAGAATCATCCATTAAATAAAGAGCAATAAAATCAGGATTTAATCCATAATTTCGATTACTTGCAATCGTTGTAATTGATTGTTCACTTCTAAAGGCTTGAGTTCTTATTGTTGTAAGAACGGCCGCTTCATACAAAAAGTCATAGGTCATTCTATCATTAAGAAAAGAAGAACCAGATGGCTCATTAAGTAATTGTCTGACCTCTCTTAATAAGGTTTGACCATCCATAAATACTCCTATAAAAAAGAAGGGGAGAAGATAAACCTCTCCCCTATATTAATTTAAGATTTTCTTAAGGTTTCTGCGTCTGTTGGTTCTCCTAAAAGCTTTCCAATAAGTTTCCAAGGTTTAATGGCACCTTCACGAGTGACCTTACCATCATAAATTGCAACACCAGAAGCTTTTACAATATCATATAATTCACCAGTAATATCTATAATAGGTTCAGTCATACGTCTTACTTCTTCATGGTCGTCAACTACACCCTTTTGCATGTCAGAACGTGAATACATAGATGCTTTTATTTCTTCACCAAGCGCTTTTCGTATTTTTGCAAGTTTAGTTTTTTCATCAGCAGATAAAACAGGTTTAGATTCTAGGATAATGTTTAAACGGTCTTTTTCTCGTACAAGTGCGGCCCTAGTTATACCTATTTCAGTTGGAGGACATAAACCACTATCAAGAAGATTTTGTTTATAATCTACTCCCCGTTTTAGTTCATCAATGTGTTCATTATCTAAATACCAACCTGGATATTCTGATGTCACTCTACCATCTTTATTTCTATCTGCCTTACCATAAAACTCAATCATGTTTCTTCTCCTTTAAGAAAATTAAAGGGAGAGTATTTCATCTCCCTTTTAAAAATTATGCAGATACCGTACCTGCAAGTTTACCTGTTTCACCAACAGCATCAGAAACGTAATTCTCTGCTAACTGACAAGATGATGGGTCAATTATATTTGTAAATGTCCAAGCACCCGTTGACACCACTGTACCATTATTGTGTTCAATTCTACCAGTACAAGCAGCTACTAAATCAATTAGTAAAGCATCTGTAACACTATTTGTAAGTGTATTTCCTGCTATTAACAACTCTGTAGAAGCAGTAGTTATACCATTAATATCAGCAGTAGAGTATGAACCTGTAATATAGTTATCAAGTATTTTTGCTCTATCAGTTCCAACAAGTCTAATAGCTTCTGTTGGCCCTGCATTATTACCTCTTATATCATTACCCTTAAATACCAAATCATCAGCACCAGCAGCCGTTATTACCCAAATAAGAGCGTCATTTGTTGCTGTTGGGGATGTAAATGCACAATTCTCAATAACACAACCAGCAGCCGTTACAGAAATTCCAGCAACAAGGCTATCTACAGCATTTTTGAACTGTATATTTCTTACTGTAACATCAGCAGCACTTATAATTATCTGTGAAGCTGTTGTAGAAAATGTTAAAGCCGGTCTTTTAGTAAGTCCCCCAAGTCCTATAACCTGTACACCTATTACATCTAAAGCAAGTGTAGTAGCTGAAGCAATAGTTTCAGCATGTCCAGGTTTTACATAAATAATATCCCCTTTACTTGCTGTGCATTTTCCAACTGCATAATCTATTGTTTTAAAAGGTAATTCCCATGTTCCAGCATTAGGTGAATTATCACCGTCTCCACCACTGTCTACCCAAAATACATTATTGGAAGCTATTTCAGGTGTAAAGACTGGAATGCCTTTTGTCTTTTGTAAATTTAACATATTTTATCTCCTTTAAAAGATAGGGTGGTATATTGCAACCACCCCTTTTCCAGTCCTATTAAGCTACGTTATGTCCGTAAATAAAGCGCCAGTTTGTAAATCCATTACCAATTCTGAAGTAAATTGAATGCTTAACCTGATATGTATTAAAATCTATCTGGTTATTTACTTCTGGTTTAATTCTATCAAGCCAAAGTAAAAATCTCTTCATTAATCTACTATCGAGCATAAACCAGTTCTTAGTTGAATAATCATCTAAGCGAAGATATGGAATTACTTTATATCTTCCAGCTTGCATATTCTTGTCTAATGCAGCAGTATCATATCCTGCTGGAGTCCCTACAATCTCCATTGCAGTATCATAAAGTGAATCAGGAACAAGTAAAGTATCTGGTTCAATACTAATTCTTTCACCAATATCATTTTTGAACTTTCTCATAAGCAATCTTGTAGCAGCTACAGAAGTTTTGCTAAGAGCAGAAGTTCCTGAATTGGAAAAGCCAGTAGCAGTTGAAACACCAGCTTTGGTTGTATGTGCAGTAGAGCAAAGACTTACAGCTTCCTCTGAAGTCTGAAAATCATAAGCAGAAGAGAAAGCATAAGCAAATGGCCTTACACCATACTTTTCTCTTACTCTTGCAGCAGCTTCAGCAAGCATTGCAGCTCTATTATCCACTACATTATATTTTTTGTCGTCTAACAATTTTCTTTCAAACAGAACACCACCAGCAAATTCTTTTGGTTCAACTTTGGTATAATACCCAGGTGTTACACTAAGAAATTGTAACTCACCATTAAACTCAGGAATATCTGGTAATGCGCCTATCTCATAAAACTCTTCAAATGCACTTTCAGTAGAAAGCATTCTATAGAGTTGTTCTATTTTTCCCTCACTTAATTCCTTAAAAGCCCTCTCAGAAACCTCACGAAGACGTTTATCAAGGAGTCTTGGAAGTTGGGATGATGTCATTGGATTCATAGTTCCTTACCTCCTTATGCTCTAAATCTTGCGAAGTGGTCGAGATTGAATCTAAAATCAGCATTCTCGTTTCCGGCTACTTCTAAGTTAAGTTTATATACAAAAATACTAAATCTATCAGTACCAGCAGCTACAGGTGCGGAGCCTGAACTAATATACATACCTGGCCCTGCTATAACTACTGTACTATGTCCTTGTTTTAATGGAACTACTACAAATGTATCTCCTATAACTTCATCATAAGGGAAAGCAACTGTTACTGAAGGCGCTGTTGAAGAAGTATTTTTATTAACTCTATAAATACCTCTATTTGCACCACGTCTGCAATAAATTGTTCCCAAATTAAGAATACTTGCAGCATCGGCAGCATTAGCTGTTGCGGCAGTTACCATACCATCAGCAGGAGTTGCACCTACAGCAGTTAATGTTGAAACACCAACAAGAGTTCCATAAGCCGCATTAAAAATTGGCCCACGTAATACTGTGTTTGGTGTAATCTCTGCTATTTGTACAAATACCTGTGGGTCGCCTTTAACATACATACCTTCAACACCAGTAAATTCTCTGGCAAGCTGTGCAGCCTGTGTTACTACACCAGCTTCATATTCAACTGTTAAACTTCCAAGAGTTGTATACTGAGGTGTTCTGCGATTAAATCCTACTACAACGCCAGCTATTAACTGTAAGTTAGTAGTATCTCCTATCCCTGCGGCAACAGCAAGTGGAACAACTGTTCCAACAATTGCAGCAGCAGAAGCAGCTAAATAACTTACAAGCTGTCCTTTGTAATAGGTGCTTGAACCATCAGTAGCAGCCCAAAAAGTTCTACCTGGCCCCTCTATTACTGTAAACATAATTTCTCCTCCTTTACTATCTTCAATATTATTTCCAATTTTTTGAACCACACATCGGACAACCACCAATTACCTTTGAAGTTAATGAATGATGTGAATCTTTTATTGTACCATCTAAACTATAATCATCTATTAAATTAAACAATACTTTACTATCTTCAATATTATCTAAAACAATAGTATCATCAAAGCCTGTAAAGGGTTCTTGTATATTAACTTCTTCAACAAAATCCTCTACAATTAATCCATCAGATGTCATTTCTCCACCATCTAAAGTATCTCTTTCAATATTAGTAATAAAACCACAAATTTGACAGCGATAAAACTTATTTTTGTCTTCTCTCGCACCACAAACAACTCTTGTTTTATTACGTTTTGGTAGTTTTTTTGTGTTATACTTTGAAAATCGTGAAGAATCACTCATTTATTTACTTAACCACTCTTGTACTTTGTCCTCTGGTATCCCTAATCTTTGCACATATTCAGAAGCAAATTCATCAAGCACTATTTTCTTTTTTGAAGGTTCATCCTTTGTATTAGGAGATTCTATACCTGTTGAAAGAGGTGCCCCCCCTTTTAATGGAATCTTTTTTTCTTTTTTAGCCTTTTTATAAAAAGCAGCAGTTGCACGTTCAAAGTTTATTTCAGCATCAGCTTCAGGATTACCTGTTATTTTAACATTATAGTTTTTGAACATTTCATCATAAATTGGTTTAAAATCTGATTCATCTTCAAACTCTAATATTTTTTTAACATAATCTTTTTCATACCTTTGCTGTACTTCAGTGGCTTTTTTTTCATCTTCTGTTTGCCTTTTACTACGGTTTGCTTCATGCTTTTCCAGAATCTTTTTAACATCTTTCACTGTAATTACTGTTGTTTCATCATCAATATCATCTTCATCTTCTACAACAGTGTCTTTCTTTGAAAGTGTGTCCAGCAAAAGATCAAACTTTTCTTGAAGTTTTTGATTATCTTCTTCCAAGCGTTTGAACTTTCGTCCAAGGCGGCTTTTTTCCGAATGTTCATCTTCATCATCAAGTTTTTTATCTGCTGGTTCTAATTTTGTTTCATCTTTCTCATCTTCACCCTTTAAATCATTTAGTGAGGGCGGTGTAGGTTTATCTTTAACTTCAACCTTTTCTTCCACATCACTATTTAAAGCTGCCTGAAAAGCGGCATCAAATTCACTATCGGTTACAGATTTCTCCATAACAGGAACTGTTTTTGCGGCATCATCAACTTTCTTTTCCATATAAATTCTCCTTATTTTATCTGTTTAAACAACTCAAAATATTCTTTAATTTTACCTATAACTTTTGGTAGTCTATAATCTCTTAAAAATCTAAACTCTGCTAATTCTTGTGGTGTAGTCTCCTCTCTATATATTTTAGTCAATAAAGCATCATGTCTTAAAATATCATCTTCTAAAATTGCTTGTCCAATTTCTGTTTCTAATAAAGAATATATATCTGGATAAATCTTTCCAAGAACGGTAAGTGTCTTTTCTCCGCGTTTTCCAGTCCTTAAAAGAAACTGTTCTACAACTTTTGAGGTTAATTCCATATTATTATTCTACCACATTATGTTAAAAAAAGCAACTATTTTCTTAGATTTAACTCCATATCTGACATTGGTATACCTTCTTGATTCGATATTGGGGATATATTTTGGTCTGGCATTGCTGCGCCTGCACCTTTACCTCCTTGCATTGCTGCTTGTTGAGCTTCTGGACTGGTATCAAAAAGTACATCTTTATAATCTGGGAACTCACTACCAAGAAGTTCAAATGCTTTAGAAAGTAAATAATTCAAAACCATAGGAGTTTTTGGGTTTGGCACACTTTGTACACGCCCTAACATTTGATCTATCAAAGCTAATTTTTTATTCTTATTATACTCTGTTTCAATATTTGAAGATACTGGTGTATAAGCATATTCTCCATCGGGGTCAAAATCATATACACTTTCAGCCATCAATCTTTTTGCTGTTTCTGGTCGAGCAAAGGCATAAGTCATTGTAAGAATCATCCAATAAAATTCAATAAGAAAAGTATATTCAAAAGTTAAACTCTTAAAATTCCCTCTTTTATTAGTACCCATATCAGCGCTTGCAATAGCTGTTGCTGTTGTAGAAGCTTCCCCAGGGATTTGGCCCATTGCTGGAGGATATACAGAAGTTACCTGTTGTAATTTATTTGTAAACAATCCAATTTGACTAAGCGCTCCAGCAGTATCTTCACTTATTTTTAATTCTTCTAAGTCATCTATATTTTCAAGTTCTATAATATGTTCCGGCTCTATATATACTGTAGAATTATCTTCAAGACTTAATTTTCTTCCTTTAAACACGGGTAATGTTGCAAGTTTTACTCTATCTAATGACATATTAGCTGTATCATTAATAGCTTTTTGAAGTTCCCTACCAAATAAACCATCTGATAAACCCTTATCTTTTGATGGATGAATGTAACATTGTCCCCTAAGAAGAGGTTTATAAGTATTACCTCGTTTATCAATATATGGTGTAGCTTGAAAACGTATTAAAATTTTATTATTACCGGCAACAATATAGACTATAATTGTTTCTACTAACTCAGCTTTTTCTAAAGGCTCACCATCTTTTCCAAGACCAGGTTTTACAGTTATAGCATTTCCAAACTCATCTCTTTCCTCAACAATGCACCAAAACTTTCCAAAACGCTGTAAAAGTGTAAGTTTAGAAATAGGTGTTTTTATTGTAACATTTTGTGGATTATCTTTATCTTCAATTTTTTCTTCAATCTCTGTTTTTGGGGGATTAACTATATCTTTTACTAAATCCAAATTAAAATAACCAAGCTCTTTTTCATGTTGCTTTAAAACATCATAACTTGTTTCAGAACGAACAGTAATCCAATCTTTTTGCTGAGCAGAATAAACATATTTTGTATTAGTAAAAATATTTCGTGGGTCAAGAACCTCATAATTAAATTGATCAACTATAATTTGTTCATCCATTATAGGTTCTTCATAATCTTCTATAATAGGTGTACCCATTTCGTCAAATACTCCAGAAGGGCGTTGCTTTATATCTACTCCAATTTGTACAGGTACAACTTTTTGTTCCCACCAACAAAGAGCATATACTTGTCCAATTAATGAATTAATTAAACGAGAACGTACATACTTAGAATAATGATAAAGCTTTCGATTATTAAGTGTGCTATTAATACACAATTCAGCAGCTTTAGCTTTAGCCATTTTATCAGCACCAATACCTTCTGGCTTCACTCTGACAAAATCTCTTGTCTGAAAATATTGATTAGTCCAACTTGAGGCTTCAGTCATTATAATAGAAGGTAATTCTGGTATAAAAATATCACTCATCCATTCATAATCTTTTTCAGTACGCTTACATTCAAGCATATCTACAACAGCTTCAAAATCAAGATTATCATATTCTTTTGCTGACTCTGTTTGTGTATACTCATTATCAATTACAATTTTTGTAACGGCCTCCTCAACATCTTCATGAAATTTATGATTCATAATTATCTCCTAAAATAATCTTTATAAGCGCTCTGTCGTTTTATTTCTTCATAAATTGGTTTTGGTTTAAATCCACTTTCTTTAAGTATTGCTTCCAGTGTCATTGGAAAATGAGACCATTTTTGTTGTGGTTTATCTTTTTCATCTTTAGTTATTAATAAATCTCTATTACTATACTCTTCCCAACGCCACGATTTCATTGATTGAATCATTTGTCTACAATTATCTAAAAACCATATTGTAGGAAGACCATGATTATTAAAAGGTTTTCCAACTATGCGAGAATTTTTAAGTCTTTCTTTTATCAAGTCCCTTCCTCGTTGTGATTTTGTATCCCAACCTCTCCAATAACCCCCTGTTCCTAATCCATCTCTTTTTAACTCATTAAACATTCTATTAAGATCATCAACAACAGACAGTCCTGTATTACACTGAACTTTTGTTGCAAGTGGGTCTATAAGATTAAGATCATATTTATAATCTTTGCTTTTCATTACAAGTTTCCTTGCAATTTCATGTGTTACAAGTTTTTCTGGTGAAGGATTAAGTTCATCATATACAAAAAGTTCATTTTGGTCACTAAGGGCTACAAAAGTACACGCCCAGGGAACTCTTTCATGAAAATCTATCATTCTTGCATGTCGCCAATAATAAGATAAACCTTCTGGAAAATATTTTTCCTCACTAATAACATGCACTCGTAAATCCAAGTCTTTAAATATCTGTCCGCTTACTTGTTTAAAAATACCATAACCTCTAATATCAATAGTATCGTCATCGTCATATTTTGAGAGCATGGAATCAACAATTTTTTTAGAAAATATTGGATTATCATAAGATGAAGCTAATATCACTGCAATATCATTTTTTCTATCAGTTTGTTCTATTCTTGGTAATTCAATACCCGTTCTTTCTTTAATACGTCTAATAATATGGTCAGTTCTAATATAAATATCTGCTTTTTCATATATATCATCAAACTCCCAACCCATATGTTCAGCAGGAGTTAAAGAATAAAGAATATCTCCACCTTGACCAAATTCTTCTGCTGCCATAAGACGAGGAAGTTGTTCGTCATAAAATCCTTTTGGGGCACTTTCATCACACCAAACAAGAAATCTTTGAACACCAGCTTGAGACTGTACGGACTGAGTATATCCAACAAATTCAATAAAAATATCCGGCCCACCTTGAGGGTCTTTTATAGTCAAAACAGCATTTCTTTCTGTAATATCATATTTAATTAAGGAAGGTGGAATTAATTTTTTAAATACAGGATATTGTGTATTCTTAACTTCACCTTCTCCAGTTTCAGAAGGATGCGGTAAACATTCAGATGCGCAACGAATAATTCTATATGGACAATCAGGTGTCATATTCTTAGCTTTTACAGGATGCTTACCTAAAAGTCGAAGAATAATAGAATGAGCAATTCCATAAGTTTTTCCTTTTTGATTTCCTGTAAAGTAAGCAACTAATTTTTCAGGCCTTGAAATAAATTGCCTATAATCCCAAGTAGGAATAAAACTTAGAAAATTTGTCCATTCATTTATTGATTGCTTATCTTTCTCAGTAAAATTCATATTTAAACTTCTTCCGCCCAAATACCTCTTACTTTAGTTACATACCAACCATTTACTCCATCACCAACAACTTCTATAAAATCACCTAATTTTTGTGTTGTTTTGGTATTTTGTCTATCTTTATTATCGTTTCCAGCTATATTTCCACCCATAATTTTATCTACTGAATTAGGAGATAAACTTATTAAAGCTGTTCCATTCGTTCCAATATTTTGTATACGAAATGTCATATTAGCACTTGTTGGAGGTAAAGTAAAAATTATACCATTTGTATTGCTTGTTACTGTAGTACCGCATTCGGTTGCAGTTAAAGTATAATTAACACTTTTATATAAAGTTGCTTCATTAAGGTCTTCTACATTATTATTATAAGACCATTTAGAACCACCAAAAAGAGAACCATAAGGAGACAATATAGAATATAAACCACCACTTGAATTAGCTATTTCATTATAACTCAAAGAGGATTCAAATAAGTTTAAATACGAAGTTGTATTTAACATATATATTTTAATTCTACCACTTGGGCCACCTTCCCAATAATTCCCAAATAAAGATAGATGCGCTGTTTCTCCTTGACAAGAAATATTGGCAAATCCTGTTCCACCACTCATACCATTTCCATTAAAACTATTAGCAATAATAGAAAATTGTGTAGCATTGTTCAATCTTAAATTTGCATTGTTTGAGCTTGCGTTATTAGTATTCACCGAACTAAAAAAATTACTATATAGATACCATCCAACAGCTAATCCTGCTTGAGCAGGAACACTGGCATCCCCATTCGCCCACAAATCAGTATCAAATCCCGACCAAATATTATTTTCAATCCAAATATCAAATATATTAGCGACAGGGCTTGCAGTATAGGAATATTTAGAACCTATTACAAAGTAATTTCCAGCACCATTGTCAGAACCCTTTGCGTTATAAAAATAGCAATACTTCATTTTTGAAAACCTACCACCTTTATGATTATGAAGTATTATTGTCCAATTACTTGTTCCTAAATTACTTGCAGCATCAATTCGAAGAAATAGATTAGTATATTGTACCTTTGCAGAAGAAATAGTAGGATAAAATAAATCAGTATTACCTGTTGCTGTAAATAAAAAATTAATTCCTTTATTAGTATCTAAAATTCCATTAGTTTCTCCTTTTATTTCCATGTCTTTTCCATAAGTAATATAATTATTAACAGTAAATAATTCTGTAAAAATTACTTGTGATGCATTACAATTTAAAGAAGCTTGAATTGATGTTCTATTAATAGATAGAGAAGCAGATATAGAAGCTCCCCACCATTGGGGATAAACTATTCTTTTATTACAATATAGAAAATTAACTGTTCCATCACCAGCAAAAATCTGAAATAATCCAGCATCAAGTTCTCCATATAGAGTCAAAACTTGTCCATTATTAATAGTAATTATTTTATTTACATTTAAAAATTTTAATATAGTATTTGTATTAGTAGTTATACTATTAATTGTTTCAGATTTTGTAATTTCAAGAGAAACTTTTGCATCACTAATTTTTGTAATTGCTGTAACTAAATCTGGAAACCACGAAGATTTTAAAATGGTGCCGCCAGCAAAAATAATACTTCCTGCTCCAGCAAAAACTTGATAATTCCCTGCATTAATATCTATAATATTACAAGTTAATGTTTGACCATTATTTACACTAATGATAACACCTTTTGGAAAATATACTGGATAATTTATTGTTTTATCTACAGAAATAGTATACGTACCCAAAACAACATCTTCTATTTTAATATTGTCTTGTGTAAAAGAAGAAAAACCAGATTTTGAAATAACAATTTTATATGTTTGATCTGACCCATAATCAAAAGCATCTACAAAAAAGATAAATTTACCTTGAATATCACTGGTTACATTATTAACAGCAGTTGCTCCATCCCAAGTTGTATATATACTAACTGGTGTAGATGTTCCTGCAAGAAAAACGGAAATTACAGCATTTTGAATAACCTTTCCTTGTTTATCTTTTGTTGTTCCTTGATATTGATAGCGCATAATTATCTCTTTATTATAGGTTTAATATAAGCTTTTACAATAGCTTGTTTTAAATTATATATCATGTCAATATCTTTTCCTGATATATTAATTGTTCCAATAATTTCAAGTAATAAATCTTTTTGTTCTTTTGTATCAAGTATCATTTTATATCTCCATTATGCAGTAGTCATTACTTTAATATCTGTACCATTAATTGTTATTGTTACATAACCGTCATTTGTATAAGGCGCACCTGCTATTGTTTTTGTAGATGCTACAGCTTGTACTAAATATCTATTAGTAGTATCTGATTCAGTAACAATAAATCTATTATTATATTCAATAAGTCCTGCTCTTTTAACTGTTTCAACTGGCCCTGCTGTCAATTGTATTGGTGCTGTATTTGCTGTTGGTGAACCAGCAGGAAAATGAAGGGCGGCAGTAGGAGCAGTAATTCCTCTTAAACCTATACCAGCCGGAGTAATGTTTAAATCATATATCCATGTGATAGCATTGCCAGCAACTCCAGTAATAGCTCTTTGAAAATATATTTTTCCTTCTGTGTTCCCTATAGATACAAGGTTAGCAGTACCATTAGCAGCATATTTCCAGCCAGTAAAATATTTAGCATTAGATAATATAATAAAATCATTAGGATTTGAAGCAGTTAACAAGCCATGTCCATCTTGCCCTAATACTAAAACTCTTCCATTTATATTAGTATCTATACTGCTTACTCCAATCCCAACATGTCCAGTTCCACTTCCTTGCAGTACAATATTTGCATTTCCAGCAGGGGTAAGAATTAAATTACCCGATGCTGTAACTATGTTAGATGTTGTAACTTGCACAAAAGTAGGACTATCTGAGCTTGATAATCCCTGTGGAAGAGTTAAAATTTCTATAAATTTATGTAACATTTAACCCTCCTTAAAAGTAAAGTGTAATATTAAGTGTTGAAGCAGAAGCCGCTGTATAATCCACACACCTAAAAGCTTTTATAGCATTAATGTCTGTAAGTGTTAAAGAACTGTTTGCAGGAAGTGAATGACCAACAAGTGCTGTTTGGTCAGGTTTTCCACCATCAAAAGCTACAAGCGCTGTATTTGCAATTACACTAATAAGTGCTGCTTTTGCGTGTTGGCCTTTGTTTGCATAATCTGCTTTTGATACTGTACTGTTTGCTGCAATTGTTGCATCATTTGTACCAGCAGCTACTTTAAGATTTTCTGACTGAAATGTTCCATGTTGATTTTTAATTGTAAATGTTCCAGCAGCCGTTCCCGCGCCCCAAGTTCCACTTGTTAATACAACTTTCACAATTTCAGCCTTTGCTGAACTGGTTGCACCAACAATCCAATCTCCAGGAACAATTTCTGTCACTCCACCACTTGTAAAGACAAGTTCTCTTTCTGTGTACTCAATAAATTCTGTTCCAATTGCTGTGATTGTATTGCCAGGAACAATCTTTTGGTGTGTCCGAGGCTCGCCAAGATAGTCAAAAATATACATGCTTTAATCCTCCTTATAATTTAAATTAAACTCTACTAATCTTATTTATACTCTTATAGTATACCATAAATTGTCACTATTGTAAAGCTAAACTATTTTAGCTGATTCTTCTTTAATACCTTCAATTACATTTTCAAAAGCTTTATTTACCATAGATTCAAATGTTACTTGTTTAAACACCATAGCAACGGGGCCAATCTCTTTAAGTAAAGCAATTCTAAAGTCTTCTCCATCCATTGTTAAAGTAATACCTTCAGCATTTGTGTAGCCAAAATAAGATGGATTTGGAATACTATCATCATCTGTAATTTTATAGGAAGCAAGCTCTGCTAAAATACTTGCATCTAAAGCTGCACCACTTGGCAAAGGTAAACTTGCTGCTGAAATAGCTTGTGTTGCAGGAAAATTATTAACTGTTACAGTCCCACCACCAGTAAGACTTCCAGTTGCAGCTTCCCAAGCAAGAGTTCCTGTATTCCAAATATAACTTCTGGATTGAATTGCGCCTTTTTCTAAATTAGTAACATCTACTGGAGTGAAAAGTCCATTACTCATTTTAGTTCCTTATTTATTCTTTCCTTTTAGTTTTGTGATTTTTACTGGCATTCTTTTCTCCTGTCTGTTTTTTCAATAATTTTAAGCGTTTATCATTTCTGGATGTTTTATCAATTTTCTTTTTAATTCTATGTTTGTAATGTAATGTATCACTCATATCTTTTTCATTATTTCGTGGTAAAGATAACCTGTTGCATACGCCAATACTTCTGTAGTATCAGCACAAATTTTTATTCCAGCATATTCTAAAGTTGCTTGTGCAATGTGTGTTACTTCATGAACTAAAGTACTGAAATCTTTAATATTTATAGGATACCTAGGCATTGCCAATAAAAGAAAACCATTATCAAAGTCAATATAATATCCAGAAGAAGTCTCAGTTAAATTATCAATTATTGGTTGTGAAAGGTCTTTTGGACACTTATATCCACATAATGTTTTTATAATAATTTCTTTATCCTCTCCAAGTGAAACAAGCACTTTTGTACTATATGGAGTCATCTGTACTATAAAATGCTGTCCATATTTAATTTTGCTTTTCATATCATACCTTTTTGCTTTAGTTAAGTTTATTGTTTAAACGCATTAATGTGTATGTGTGAGTGTGTGTATGTGTGAGAAGGAAAACCCCCTCCTCCTCCAAAAATTTTTTTATTTTTTGAAACCGCTTACCCCCCACGTTAACAAAGTTGGACGATTTTATTGAAATGTTAAGCATATTGGTCAAGCAAGCTGAACATGATTAGCGTTTAAACAATAACATTGTCCAACTTACACTATCACAAAGTTATCATTACGTTTAAACACCTTGAAAACTCTAATCATTCTAAGCCCTTACAGTTTGAATAAGCATATCCTTCAACTTACCTCTTAACAATCTTATCATTCTCTTCCTCAGTATGGCTGAGAGCATCACTTTTTACCCTCTTCAACCAGTTCAGCGTCTAACACCAATCCATCAGTAAACTTGTCAAGCATCTTCTTTGCCATTGGTGTCAATATAGTTGCCGTTTCATTATGAAACACCTGAGAAATTACCACGGAGGATGTGGCCCCTGGAAGAATACCTGACGATTTCAATAAATCCTGCGCTTTTCGATAGGTCATGTTATAAAATGTCAGTAAGTCTTTGGGTTCAATAATACCCTGTACAGGCCAAATAGCACTCTTGCCTGAGTAATAATCAGCTATCTTTTGGGATAGTTCAATATCGGAATGTATTAGTTGAATTACGTTAGGAAGTTTTGAAAGTAAGACCCTTGTTTGTTCTTCAATCATTGTCTTACACTCATCTTTAGAGGCAATGCGGGATATTGTAGTTTGAGAAGTATTGAACTTAGTAGCTATTTCTTCCTGAGATTGACCTGCAACTAAAGCTTGGGCGACAATCGGAATTAAAGCCTTCGATTTAGTTAAAATATTCGTTTTAGGTATTATTTGAACTATCTTTTTTGACTTCATAAGATTATTATACCATAGTTTTTTGTTTAATTCAACTATAATGTTTAGATACGGACTCAGACTTCAGACAGACTTCAGACAAAGAGTTGTAATGATTTCAATAGTTTATAACTCACTTCAGACAGTGTTATGAAGTGACATTATTATTGATATGATTAGTGTTTTTGATGGTAATTATATAGATATTATATGATAATTCATGTACCCCCCTCTATCTCTATATATTATCCTTATATTATATATGTTTTTTTTTTTTTTTTTTTTTTTTTTTTTTTTTTTATATATATATAAGACAGACAGGGATACCCCTCTATGAATTATCATATAATAAGCATATAACTAAAGTAAAAAAAGCTAATAATATTCAATACAATGCCACTTCAAAAGTCGTTCTGAAGTCACATGAAGTGTTAATGATTTCACATATTTACATTCTGAAGTCAGTATGCAGTCATTTTGCAATTTCATATAATAAGTATATAATTCTGACAAAAATATTTAATGATTATACACTATTAGAGCATAAATTAGTGGGATATGTAACATAATATATAAAAGTAAATAATAATTGTCACTTTATGAACGTAAAGTGTCATAGGTAAATTACCAATAAAATCGGGTACTTGACATTTCTTGTCATTTTTGAAACAAATATTGTCACTTTTGGAATATTATCCTATTATGTAAAGCTAATAAAATCAATAAGTTAGTGTTTAAACAGTCTTGGCATACAAAATGCTTATATATAGGCAAGATTTTAAAAAATGTTTAAACGAAGAAAAAAGTTCTTGACACAGATTTAAAGATATGATAGGTTAGAATAAAAATGATCTTTGATAATTGAATACAGGCCTTATAAAATTAAACGGAAGCGAAAGGTAAACATGCTTCAATGTCCATTGGACGAATTATAAAGCCTGTATTGAGATATTAAAAGGCCTTAATTGAAGAACAGTTTTAGCAGGTCGTATATGACCTATAGATTAAGGTCTAAAGCATGGGCGGAGAGATTGAAAAAATCTGGTAGGGAGCGAAAAGTTTTAGACTTTTAAAGGCTGGGAGCAACTCTACAAAATATTTTAAAAAGGGGGGGATTTTCTTGCTAAATAAATATTTAATTGACCAATGGAATTTTTTAGATACGCAAGAAAAGTGTGAATTTAAAGAGGGTACACAATGTTTAAAATGGTTTAAAGAAGGTTTTGAAATTGTGGAATGTACTGAACAAGAGTGCCCGAAAGTTCCCTATATAAAGGGGGGTGGTAAGTAAATGACTTTAGTAGAATTATGCGGGTTAATGACAGTATTACATTTTATTTTTGCAATTGTGGTAGTTGTAATTTTTGGTAGAAAGTAAAGAGTAATATCAGGTCAGTTAATGGACAGGCACTCAGGTATTTAAACCCTAGAGAATGAAGGTTCGAGTCCTTCCCTGATATACGTTCTTTGAAAACTTAATAATAATGCCTCTATGGCAGAATGGCATTGCAAGGAAACAAGTTAAAGTGGCAGAATGAAGGCTTGACAAAAAGTATAAAGTCACCCTTTAAAGGATATGTTAAGACACCCACTCAGTTTATGCTTGGACAAGAAAGGAAAAGGCATCCAATAAGCTCCTTTTCTTTATCCCTTCTTAACAGATTGTTGCTGTTAATACATACAGGTTCAAATCCTGTTAGAGGCTCCATTATTAAGTTTTTAAAGAAGAAAGAATGATGTTTAAACAGTAGACACAATTGACAAGTAAATGAGGCAGGTAACTCAACACAAAAAGTAGGATTATCGGGGAGGGTAATTGGGGCTGTCTTAGAGCTTATCCTTGAGCATATAGTGAAATAGATTGTGTCTATTGTTTAGATATTAAATGGAGGTGATTATTTTATGAAAAGATTATTTTTAGAAGTTACCTTAAAAAAAGTAATTAGTGGTTATTGGGATGGAGGATTTAAAGATACCTTTACATTAGAGCTAATTACAGATATACAAAAAGATGCTAAAGGTTATTATCAAAAAGTGGATTGCTTTCAAGCAAATTATTGGTTTCATATTGGAGCGGGAAAAGTTAAACCGCAGACAGATAAACAGATTTTAATGAATGCTTATAGAAAGATGTTTAAAGGAAAAGAAGTTTTATCTCTTTGTTGGAGGTGATTAATTATGACCTCATTTGAAAAAAATAGACATTTCATTGTGCTGATTGAAAATGGATTTTGCACTGAAACGGAAGTAATAGAAGGCTTTCAACGGCTGATTAATGCCAAAATTTTGAGGCATTTACCGGATAAGTATGTTCAAGCTGCAACAAAACTAATTGAAACTGGTTATTGTATAAGAGGTGGTGAGTAAATAATGTTAATCTTAGCAACAAAAGAGCTTTTAAAAATAGCCTTAGAAGAGCAAAGGCCATATCAAGGGGATGCGTTTAGTATATTGTATATGGCACGCTCCCGCACTAAGGCTTTTTGTTTTATGGAAAAGGATAAGGTGCAAGGTGTAGTATCTTTTGAAGAAGTTACTGGAAGCTTGTATGTTTATGAGTTAGTTACGCTTACGCCCTATCAAAAGCAAGGAGTTGGAAGAAAGCTATTGTTAAAAGTAGCTGTGGAAGCAAATAGAAAAAGAATTCCTTTTATTGAACTTTCGCCCCTTAGTACCTCAATTTCATTTTATCAAAAGCTTGGTTTTATTAATCGGGGTTACTATGTAGTAACACCAAAAAGGTTAATGAGAAAAATAAAGCAAAGTTTCCACTTGACACCGCAAGAGTTTTCTGATATGCTTAGAACGTATTATATCTAAATGGAAAGGTGGTGAATTATTATGGCTGGTGGATGGTATAAAGAAGATTTAGAAGGAATGAGTTTAAAGCAAGGTTTAACAATACATTTAACAGCAAGGATATTTCCTTCACAATTAATTATGTTTAAAGCGGCAAGAAAAGCAATAAAGGCTTGTCAAAAAGGAGAGTATGCAAAACTAATACCTCTTCCAAAAGATGTTATTTTTAAGGGAAGCAATAAAGCTCCTGCGAGAGATATTATAAATCATTTAAAACTTGAAGATTTTTTGTACAAAAGGGATAAGTAAAAATGGACAAAACTGAAAAAATAAAGTTTAAACCGTTTGAAGAAATGAAGAAAGAGTATGAAAAAGAACAGAAAGCGAAAGAAGAAAAAGAACAGCAAGAAAGGGAATGGATTGCAAGTCAACCTTTTTAAAGAAAGGAGATGATTAATCATGAAATTATACCATGTATTTTGTGATGATTATGAGGCTGTTGTGTGTGCTGAAAATTTTAGTGCTGCTTTAAATTTTTGTCTGCCTGATGATATATTAAAAATAGAATATATTGGAAAGGCTGAAGCATCAATTCCAATAGGTTTAATTGTATTAAGTTATAAGTTTACTTAATATTCAAATTTAATAAAAAAGGGAAGGTGAGTAAACATGAAACTCAAAACACTTTTTGAAACAGAAGCTCGTCACCAACCGAGCAATCCTCTTTCAAAAAAGATATTAAAAAGTAAGCTTCAAAGAGAACAGGAAAGAATGGTGAAGGCAATTGAAATTGAACTTGCATGGCTAACAAGGGAACAAAATAACGCTTTTATTAAAGGACAAAAGAAAGCGTATGAAAAGGTTTTAAGAATTATAAACAAGAGATAATACATGAACATACTTTTTATAAAAGGAAGGTGAATAACTAATGAAACAGACTACTTTATATTTTGGAACACAAGAACTTAATGGAATCCATGTTACATATTTCGATTTTTATCATTTTTTAGTAAACAGTATAACGCCACGTTTTTCAGGTTACACTGTTATAAACGCCACAGGTTTTTGGAAAGGAGATACGGAACCAACTTATATAGTTATAATCTTGCATGAAGGAGTTAAAGTTACAGATAAAATTATTGATATGATAAGAAAAGAGTATAAAGAATTGTTTAATCAGGAAAGCGTTTTAAGGGTTGATAGTATTCCTGAAAGTGTAAGCCTTTAATTGGAAAGGAGAAAAAATCATGTTTACCTATATTTTTAAGGCTTTAAATCTTTCAAGTAAGCAAGAACTAACTTTAGAGATTGAAGCTGTTTCTATAGCTGAAGCAATGGCAAAGGGAAAAGAAGCTTTTTTTGCAAAGTTCTTTATTATGCCCGAAGAGAGTACTATAAGGAGAAAGTAAAATGATTAAATATAAACTAACCGCACAGGATATGACTACCTATACTAAATCTTGTAAATGGAAAATAGGAAAAGAAAAAACTAAATTAAATCAAAAAACCCAATTTAGACTTTGCTCTTCTGATGTTTTTCATTTTTATGACAATCCAGAACTTGCTGTTCTTCTTAATTCTATTCATGCAAATATTCAAAAGCCTAAACTATTTAAAGTATCTTGTAATGAAGTAATACATGATGGTTTGAAAGGTGGAGCTACAAATATGACATTATTAAAAGAATTACCTCTTCCAGTTTTTACTTTAAATCAAAAAGTTTATTTTGGTATTTTATGCGCAAGGGAAGTATGTAAGTCTAAGAAGTGGTTATTATGGGCAGATAATTGGATAAAAAATATTGATAGGTCAAGTGCTGCTACTTATGCTGCTAATGCTGCTGCTAATGTTGCTGCTACTGCTGCTGCTTATACTGCTGCTGATGCTGCTGATGCTGTTGCTAATGCTGTTGCTGCTGATGCTGTTGCTAATGCTGTTGCTAATGCTGCTGCTTATGCTGCTGCTGCTTATACTGCTGCTGCTTATCCTGCTGCTAATGTTGATGTTATAAATAAATTTAGACATCAATTAAAAACAATTATTAAAAAAGTAAAAGCTTTTAAGGGTTAATAATATGCTATATTGCAAAATTCTAAAATGTTCAATGCTTCAATCTGCCTGTCAAAAACGAAAAGAAGAAGCCCAGAAAATAAGTGGTATTTCATATAGAATACTTATTGAGACTTTGTCTGAAGATTATCCATATAATATTTTTTTACTTCTAAAGTGCAATAAATGTCAAGAACAGTTAGAAGAAAGAGAAAAGAGGTGAAATATGCCATATATTGAACAAGAAGATAGAGCATTTTTATGCAGGGAGATGTTTAATCTTTTAAAGTTACATGAATTATCAGCCGGAGATTTAAATTATTGCATTACAAAACTTTTGTTATTACAAGAACCTAAAAGGTATGAAGATTATAATCGTCTTATAGGGGTGTTGGAATGTGTAAAGCTTGAAATGTATAGACGAGCTATTGCACCTTATGAAGATAAAAAGATTAAAGAAAATGGAGATGTTTATGAAACTGTTTAAATTAACAGATGAACATAATGAAACAAAGAATAATATAGTTTGGGGAGAATATATTACGCACTCTTTACCCATTGTAGCTAATCCTCAATTATGTTCAAACCATGTTTTTCATGCTTATAAAGATAAAAATCTTGCTTTATTACTTAACCCAATACACGCTGATATTAGAAATTTTAATCTCTGGGAAGCAGAAGGAAATATTATAAAAAAAGAATGGGATAAAGTAGGTTGTTTTACCCTTACAACTATAAAACAAAGAGAAATTCCTTTTTGGTATAGTAATTTAAAAATTCGTCTCAATGTATTTATTAAATTTAGTAAAAAGGTTGATGCTGCTGCTGCTTATGCTGCTTATGCTGCTGCTTATGCTGCTGATGCTGCTACTTATGCTGCTGATGCTGTTACTTATGCTGCTGCTTATTCTGCTGCTGATGCTGCTAATGCTGCTGCTTATGCTGCTGATGCTGTTGCTGGCATTATTACTATAAATTTTAAATACTTAGCTAAACAAGCAATTAAAGAAGCTATACAGGAATATTATCATGTTAAGAATTGATAACACTTGTCTTCAATGCTTACAGACTTGTCCACAAAAGTGTTTTTTTCGTCATAAACAGGGATTAGTTCCTAAACATGAAAAACAAACAGCCTTAACTTTTGGGATAGCAATTCATACAGGATTGGAAATACTTTATTTAAGTCAGAGCTTAGAAACTTGTTTACAAGCGTTTGAAAAAGAATATAGAAAGCTTCAAATATGGGATATGAAGCGCACCCTTGAAAATGGAAAGGCAATATTGAAAGATTATTATGCGCTGTATTTTCCAGATAATTTTAAGGTATTACAGGTTGAACAAATGATTGAAAAAGAAATATTAGAAGGAGTAATTTTTTGTGGAAAGATAGATTTAATTGGAAAAGATAAACAAACTGAAGAGATTTTTATTTTAGACCATAAAACATCTTCTAGAATGGAATTTATTTTAAATCCTAATCATCAATTTACAGGATATTTATGGCTTGTACCAGAGGCCACAAAGGCTTATTTAAATATGCTTGGAGTATATGCATCTTCAACAAAGAAAACAAAAGAAGAAAGGTTTATAAGAGTGTCAACAAGTAGAACAAAGGCAGATACGCAAGCTTGGCTCAAATGGGTGCAAGACTCAGTAGAAAGAATAAATAAATATACACAAAATAATCTATGGCCCCCGTCCGGTCAATGTTTTGGATGTTCATATATACCTCTTTGTACTTGTGAAAGTGAAGAAGGAAAAGAGAGTTTAATGAGAAATATGTATAAGATTGAAATATGGGAACCTTGGGAGGAAAAAGAAAAAACATGAAAAGAACACGTAGGCATTCCAATACAAAAGGATTAAGACAGATAAAAAGAGGCAAAACAATTCAGCAAATAAAACAAATTGCAAGGCGTTTGGGGGTGAGATTTAAATGATTAAGCAAAGATATTTTCTTACTGCTGGTGGGTATATTTTAAGAAAGGGTACTGATAATTGTGAAAAACGCTTTAAAAATAATGACTTTACTTATGTCTTTTGTGAACTTGAACAAGCCGTTGTACTTGAGGGGCATGTACCCTTTGATAAAGGTGGTGTAATTATGGGGCCACTTTTTGATATTGTAAAGGAGCTTTAAAATGCGAGTATCTTATAATATTAGTTTTTATCATACAAAATCTTTAAGAGACTTTGCTAAACTTTATTTAGAATATTTACCTACTGAGGTAAATACAATTGTATCCACAGGTTCAAGTGGATGTAGTATTGCTGCCGCTATGTTATGTTTAAGTAATAGACCTCTTAAACACGTTTATATTTCTAAAGTAAGAGAATATAGGCATGCTGATAAATCACAGATAAAAAATCAGCCTATTGCAATAGTTGATGATTTTTTCTGCTCAGGAAAAACAATATTAAGATTATTAAAGACATTAACTACAGAGTATAAAATAAATAAAAAAATTTACATTTTAGTGACATCAGGTTTTATAAAACCTATTGATGATATTGCTATGGCAACAATAAAAGATGAGATACTTGCATATAATTGTAAAATATTAAATATAAATGAAGTAGAAGAAAATGACACTTACTAAACTAATGTTTTTAATTGGTCAACGAAATTTGATTTTATATAATGAACATAAAAAATTTGTGGAAAAACTTATGAAAAAGAAATCAAAAAAGAAAGGAGATGATAAAATATGCGAGAATTGATTATACCAGCGTCATCTTTAGAAAAATGTATTCAATATGCAAAGAATAAGGGTGTAGCACCAGCACTTGCAAAATTGTGTAAAGGAGAACTTGAATGTTCAAAATGTCCCTTTAAAATGAATTTAAAGTTGTTTAATAAACCAAAAGAACAAAAGAGGATAAAATGATTGATAGACCAGACTTAGAATTGGAGCAAGAAAGTAATGCTTATACACTTTTTTTTAGTGTAGATAAAAAATTAGGTGAGCAAGGCTGTGCAAGGATTATACAGCTTTTAAAAGTAATGGTTGCTATATCTGAAAGCATTCCACCGGAACAATTTCATAAACTATTACCAATAGTGGTTGATAACATGGTAGCTTTATTTAATATTACTCAAAAAGAAATTTATACAAAAGAAGAATTGTTAGGAATGATGGACGTACAAGGAAGTGCTTAATGGAATGGGAACTTTTTGAGTATGTACTTTTTTTACTTGCTTTTTTAATTTGTTTGATATATACTGGAGTTATATTTATTCGATTATTAGTGAAAAAAGTATTAGATATAATAAAGGAGAGATAAAATGAGAGTAACAATAAAAATGTTAGAACAACAAATCACACACTTACATAATGATATTCATAATCTATCTGTAAAAAATAATGAATTACAGATTGAAAATACTATACTTAAAAGAAGGTCTGACAATACTGATGATTTAACGCAGGCTTGTGCAAATAGTTTAGATGCTATGGCACATGCTATGGAAACCTTACGCCAAGGATTAAAAAGATGAAAAACACAAAAGATTTAAAAGTTCCTAAACTTAGAGCGTTGGTTACTGGTTTGACAAAGCATGGTAAGACAACTTTTGCATCTACTTGGCCAAAACCTGTATATATAGACATTGATAGAGGCATGGCAGCATTAAGAGGAAAAGATATTGATTATGAAGATTTTGCAGATATTGAACCGCCAAAGGTTTATGATGCGGTATTAAAATTTTTAGACAGTGTAAAGGTTGACCCAAAATATGAAACTATTGTATTAGATACGTTTAATAGATTAGAATATTATCTTAATCTCACAATTAAACCTTCAGGTACAAAGTTTGAATTTGGAGAATGGTTTATTAAGGCGCAAAAAAATAATGAATTATTACTCAAGCTAATGAATATTAATCTTGTCCATGACAAAAATGTTTTAGTACTTGTTCATGCTACTATAGATAAAGATGAAAATACAGGACGTATGGCATTAATGCCAGCCTTGCAAGGTTCAGTACAAAAAAGTATTGGTGGTTATTTTGATGAAATATATCATATTGAAAAAGTTGTTAGAGGTGCAAAAAGGGAGTTTTTACTATCCCTTGAAAATAGGGATATGATACAAGCGGGTTCTCGATTTATGGAATTTACTGGAGAGCTTGTAATTCCAGCGCACTATAATGAAATTATAAAAAGAGCGAAGAAGGTGGAATAATGCAAAGTGATACAACAACAACTTTTATATTATTAAATAAGGATGCAGAAGATATGGGTTTACTGCGTGAATTATATCGTTTACAATCTATAACTAAAATAAATGATAAACGTAAATTTATCCTTAATTATCCATATATATCACGTTTAATAGAAATCCTTGAAAAGGGACAGCAAGAGATGAGGGAACCATTTTGAAAAACTTTATAACAATTTTATGCTTAATATTAACTTTTACTTCTTATGTCTTTGCAGGACAAAAAGAAAACAAATTTTATCAAGATGCTATTGTACCGATTCTTCAGCAAGAGCTTAAAAATAGAAGTACAATAAATACTCGACAAAGTATGATTGAGAATAAACTTGTACACTATACAAAAATGGATGAACAAGAGTTTTATATTGTATATGTAAAGTTTAAAGTGGAGATAAAAAAAGTTATACCTCCAGCAAATACTGATAATATTATAGATACGGTTATTATGGTGCAAGGATTAGTATTCACTGTCCAAGAAGGAAAGATTAGAAATACTTTTCCTTTAGTCCCTGAAATATTAGAAGAGAACAATGGTTTTCTTGAGCATAATTTTGAATTTGGAATTTAAAAGAAGAAAAATATGAAAAAAGATGATTGGCTACTTTACGCTGTAACTGGAATAATTTTAGTATTAATAAAAATATTTATAGAGATAATAATTAGAGGTGAAAAATGCAAATAGCAAATCAATGGTTAGAACAAGTCAAAGATATACTTTGCCAAAAGATTTTTAATGACCATATGCTTGGAGAAAAGTGTCATATAAGCTATGGCTTTCCTTCCAGGGGAGCATTTAGCAAGACAAGGCAGGCTGGTGGAGAAGCATGGCAACAAGACGGTAAAGAGGCAATTTTTATTAATCCTGTATTGTTTAAACAAGAGAAGCTTTATACTCTTTGTGGAACGGTAATTCATGAATTGATACATATTAAAATTGGTATACAAGCAAAGCATGGAAAGCTGTTTAAACAAACAATGGTTGAAGTCGGACTTGAGGGAAAACCAACAAGTTCTTATCCAAGTGAGATGTTGATTACAAATTTGAAATTAATGAATTTACCTGTTTTGCCTGAGCTTGACTTACAAAAAGTAGAGAAGGAAAAAAAGCAAACTACAAGATTACTATTATTAGAATGTGCTTGTGGAAGAAAGTTGAGGATAGCAAAAGCAACTCTTGAAGAAGGCTTGATTATTTGTGGAAAATGTAACGCTGAGTTTAAAGAGAAGGAGAAGGTATAAGATGAAAAAATTATTTACAATACTTTTAATATGTCTATCTTTGGTCTTTCCTACACTTGGTCAAGCAGTAGGTAAAAGTGTTTTAAGTGACCATGGTATGACAACATTAAAGCTTGCCCCTAAAGCAAAAATGGTGTATGAACAGGTCATTTGGATATGGATTAAAGATGAGTTTAAAAAAGATATTTCTGATGAATATCTTGAAATAACCCGAAAGATAACTTATGATGAGTGTGTAAGATTTGAGGTTATTGAAGGACTCAATACTTACTATGTTCATATAGAGTTTGAAGCAGTATATAGAGATAAAACATATAATGTAGAACCTCGAACAGTTGTGAAAGGTCAAGAAATATTGTTTGTTGAAAAAGATAATAGAGTTGTACAAATACAACCTTTTGAAGAATATACAATAATGGAGATACAGTAATGCCATTAGAACAAGCATATATGGGATATTGTTTATCTTGTGGAGCGCCTTGTTATGCTCAATCTCATTGTGACAAGTGTGCGATTGGACAAGAAGATGAAGATGAAAAAGATGAGGATGAAATACAGAGGCAGAAATTAATTTGGGCGGGTGTGACAAGAAGAGGTCGTTATAGAGTGGAGAGATAGTATGGCTTGTGGATTATATTTATATGCGTTTGCTGATGAGCATAATATGCATTATTGCGAACAGTGTGAAAGAGAAAATACATGCTCACCTGATTGTAATGAAAGAAAAGCATGTCATTGGATAGGAAAAGAGAGTAGGTAAGATGCTTAAATTAAATTAAAGGAGGTGCATTAAAAATGGCAGGATTAACGGAAGCAAAGGGTAGACAGCAATCAAAAAATCGACCCTCTTATTTAAAACAGTATAGAAAAACAGAAAAGAATAAAGAAAGAAACATTGCTAATGAAAAGAAAAAACAAACAAAAAATCAGGCGGGGTAAAAATGGTATCATTTATTCACACAAATCCACCTAAAATTGGCGGTGTAGACCTTACTAAACCAATGTGGCAAAAACTTACAAAACTTCCTATACGAGTTATATGTACAGATAAAAAAGGTTATGCTGAAATTGTATATTTAGCAAAATATGGAGGGGATGATGAACGGCTGTTTTTTGAGTCCAGAAAAAACTTTGAAGATACAATAGAAAACTATTGACAAGAGACTTAAAGCATGCTATTGTATACAAATGGAGGTGGGTTAAATATAAATATTTAGTCTATTAGAAAGACTTGGTAGTACAAATAAGTAATAAAAGTGAGTTAAATTCTAAATTAAAAAGGAGACGAAACAAATGTTTATTGAAGGAATTGGTAGTTTTGAAGAGGCTGAAAGATTATCACGGGTACAGCCTGTTCCAAAGGGTAAGTATCATGTTCAAGTAACAAAGGCAGAAGTTGCACAGGGTGGAAAGGGTAAGTATATTAATTATAGACTGGATTTAATTGGTAATCCTGAATATAATGGTAGAGTATTATTTCACATGGTATCTTTTGCACCAAGAGCTGTTGGTTTACTTGTTGCATGGTCACGAGCTACAGGCATGACAAATTGGGAAGATTATTCCACTGAAGAGGCTTATGCAGAAACAACTGTTGGAAAGGAATTGGATGTTGAAGTAGGTATTTATAAAGTAGAAGAAGTAAATGGGTCTTTAAAGGATATTGAAATTACCTTAGAAGAGGCTTTAGAAGTTGATAAGCCTAAGAATAAGGTAAAAAAGGTTGTAATTTCTAAATAAGTAAATAATACTGTGATGGCGGAAGCGGTTTAATCAGTCCTTGATGTGTTCAGGGGGAGCCGGAAAGTAGGCGCTAATGGCATAAGATTCTGGTCATGGGTGCGGAAACAGAATTATTTAGGTATCGAATCTTGGCCGCGGTATAAAATAAAAGGAGATTTACTATAATAAGAATATTTGTAACTATTTTAATTTTAGTTTGGTCTACTGTAATATTTTTACATATACAGCAAGACTTTCAAGTATGGTCTAATCAGTCAATTGTATATGGGCCTTTAAATTGGAAAGCAAAAAAGCTTGATTGTGAAAGACGAATGAAGTTAATTGATGGTTATATATATTTTGTTAAAGATGATAGATATTGTATTGTGCTAAAGCAATCATTAAAAGATTAGAAAAGGAAAACTAATCTACACGCACCTTGTGGAAAAGGGGATTGCTTAAAAAGAGACTTACGAGGTATGAACGCTCTCTAATTAGACGTTACCGGACACCTTTAAAAAGCATAACCGGAGCCAGTTGGAGGTTTATTATGACAGAAATATGGTTAAAACAACTTTATAGGCTATCAAAAAAACTTCAAAGATATGGTGTAGGTGCGCAATTAACTTGCTTAGAGCATAAAACACCTGTATTGGCATTGCCAGGCGATAATTTTTATTGTCGTCAATGTCAACGTGAAGTTTTTGATAGGGGTGAGGTTGTAAAAGATGAATGAAAAAGATGAAGACGGAACTTTTAAAGGACTAAGCAATTGTTGTACAGCGCCTGTTTATAGAGCAGATATTTGTTCTCAATGTTATGAACATTGTGAGGTAATAAGAAATGACTGATATATGGACAAAAAAGTTTTTATTAAAAGATTTGAAAAGAGTAAAAACTTTACTTAATGTAGATACTTTTAGTTACAATGAATATAAAAAACATGGCAAGTATTCTACTAAACCTTTCCGTACTCATTTTGGTTCATGGACAAATGCTTTGGCAGCCATTAATTGTATAGCATTAAAAGCCAAACGTATAGCGCCTTCAGCGATTGTGTTAAGGGATTTTTCAAAGGTAGACAATTTACAACTTAAAGATGCTTTAATTGGCGCTGACCTTCACATGCCATATCATAATACAGATATGTTGAATGTATTAATTGAAACAGGCAGAAAATTACGCATTAAAAATCTTGTGTTGGTAGGAGATACATTTGATTTTAAAACACTTTATACAAAAACTGTAAATAGTAAAGCGCTTTCTTGGATTGCAGAGCAAAAAATAGCTAAAGATATTTTAATACAAATGAGTAAACATTTTATAATAGATATTGTTCCAGGTAATCATGAATTACGTTTATCTAAACTATTACAATCTATTGAAGATGCAGAAGACTTTTATAAATTACTTTATGCTAATCCAAAAATAGTTTTTCATGATGTTCATCAACATATTGCTATTAATGATTGGTTGCATGTTTCTCATTATGGAAACACAAAAATAAAACTTGCAAAAGCAGAAAGGATTGCGAATGTACATAGAAAAAGTTTGTTAGTATTTCATAGTCATAGATTTGCTTTTTGTGTAGCTGATAGTGGCATTGAAGTTATTGGTGAAGGACTGCATTTAACAAGACCGGAGTTGCATGAATATGCACAAGTACACCTTTCAGATTTTTCACAATGGGTAGAGGGCTTTTGGATTTTAAAAGATGATAAAATATATCCTTATGTTAATCATGAACATATTGGAAAGCCTTTAGGATTACATTAAAAGGAGATATAAAATGGACGAACTGTTTGAAGTATTGCTAAAAGATTATGAACCCTTTCAAAAGAAAGTAGATAGATTAAGACGTAATTTAAGAAAGAGTTTTAAGAAAGTAAAAAAATATATTGTGTATAAAATTAAACGTATTAGACCAACAATTAAAAATTTTGTTTGGCAAAAACTTTAAAATGAATTACCATAAAGAGATGCTTGAAATGTGGCCCCTACTCTTTTTTTGTGACACTTTAGTAGAGAAATTAGAGCATATAAAAGAAACAATAGCTACTATTGTTTGTAAATATATGTCAAATAATTTTTGGCAGCCTATTATGCAAAAGAAATGTATAGAGCTTAGTAGATTTTATTTATATGTTGATGCTTTGCAACAAAGAGCGCTTGGAATGCCAAATGTTTATAAGAGACTACCTTAATGTTACCTACATTTAAACATTTTTTTCAGTATCAAGTACTAAAAATTAGGGTTTATTTTTTGCAAGTAAGAATGAATAAATGGTTTGAAAAAACTTTTACCTGTATTAATGGCCCATCTGTAGCATTAGATGAATATAAAGAGTTTGCCGGAATGTCTACAGTTAAAAGTATTAAAGACTATAATTTAGTAAATTTTGAACACAGCATTAAAAATTATTTTATTGCTTTTAAACAGCATTCTTTACCGTATAAAATAATAATTTTTAGAGTAAGACCAGAGTTTATTATTGGTATTGATTTTACATTTGACTATCACCATTTTTCTGTATCTTTTTATACTCGTTGTCATATTATGGGCTTAAAAAAAGAGCATTATATTAATGAACAAATATATTTTTCAGGAATTTGTAATCCATTATGATAACAATAATAGGTGAACTTTCAGGAAGTGCTGAGAAGCTATGGATAAGTGCTTTACAGACTGTTAATATGCCGAGTATTCCAGTATGTGCAGTAGAAACGCATAGAGCTGATAGTAATTTATTAATAGCTTTAGGTGAAGAGAGTTTACAAGCTCTTACTGGTAAAAAAAGTATAACAAAATGGAGAGGCTCAATACTTCAAACTAAAGAAGGACAAAAAGTTCTTCCTATCATCCACCCAAAAGACTGTATGAAACAATGGAAGTATTACCCTCTTTTAATTACTGATTTAATTAAAGCAAAAAAAGAATCAGAATTTCCCGAAATTAGAAAACTTAATAGGCAGTTTAAAATTAATCCTACGTTTGAGGAGGTGATAAATGAACTTGATAGACTTGAAAAAGTGGCAGAATATATATCAGAAGATATTGAAACGTATAAAGGTTCTGGTATTATTCGTTGCATTGGCCTTACAGATAGCATTACCACAAGTTTTACAATTCCTTTTGTTAGTGCATATACACCTATTTGGAGGAACGAAGAAGAGATAGAAATTTGGCATAAATTGCAAAAGCTCTTATTATATAGTAATAAAAAGATTGTAGTACAAAATGCAAGTTTTGAACAGAAAATGCTTGAATCTTGGTTAGAAGGAATTATGCCTATATGGATGGATACAATGAGAGCACATGCCCTTGTATATCCAGAATTGTCACATAATCTTGGCTTTCTTGGAAGTATTTATACTGATATGCCTTATTGGAAAGACCGAGAAGAAGATAATGAAAAGGCCAGTGGAGATAGTGTAACTATAGATGAATTACAAGAGTATAATTGTAAAGATATTTGTGGAACTTTAGAGGTTGCATTTAAATTAGAACAAGAACTTAAAGAAAGTGGAATGCACAAATTTTATCATGAATATGATAAAGTACTCTCTACTGTTTTAGTTTCTCTTGAAAAGACTGGTATACCAGTTTCACGGATAAAAGTTGAAGAGTTAAGGCAAGAACGTTTAAACAAATTAAAAGAGCTTGAAAATGAGTTTCAAGCATTAGCCGGTGATGTTAATGTAAGAAGCTCAAAGCAAATGAAAAAGTTTCTCTATGAAGACTTAGCGTTGCCTGTAAAGCATAATAAGAAAACAGGTAAGGTTACAACTTCAGAAGATACTCTTTTAAAACTTGCAAAAACAAGTAATAATCCAGCGCTTAAAAAAATAATTGAAATTAGAAATCTTAAACATGACCTTTCAAGTTTTTTATTTTTAAAAAATAATAAAAAGAAAGGATATATAGATGAACTTTCTTTTCAACTTGGAACTGATGAACGGTTACATACTGAGTATGGAATAACAGAAACAGGAAGACTTTCAAGTAGGGCGGATATTTTTGGTAAAGGAACTAATTTACAAAATCAGCCAGAAGATTTAAGAGTAATGTTTGAAGCACCAGCAGGTTATTTATTTGTAAAAGCTGATCTTGAACAAGCAGAGGATAGAGTGACAGCTTGGTTAGCTGGAGAAAACACTTTAAAAGAATTATATGCACAAGGTATAGATACCCATGCTTATAAAGCTGCTATGGCATTAGGTAAAAAAATTGAAGATGTTACTAAAGAAGAACGTAAGATAATAAAAAGTGTTGCACATGGTTGGAACTATGGTAGAGGAGCAAAAAGTATTGCAGAAGAACTTAATTTAACTAAAAAAGAAGTTGAAGTTTTTATACAAAAATTGAGTAGAACTTTTCCAAATATACCAGCTTGGCATTTAAAAATTCAACAACAACTTAGAGCTACACGAACATTAATAACTCCCTTTGGCCGAAAAAGAACTTTTATGGGAAGATGGGAAGATGATCTTTTTAGGGAAGCTTATGCTTTTGGGCCGCAAAGTACTGTTGCAGATTATACAAATACTGCTTTGATAAAAGTGGTTAATTATAATTTTTTAGGTAATGTAGAAGTTTTACATCAATGTCATGATGAAATCCTTTCTATGGTTAAAGAAGAGTTTGTAAAAGATTATATACAAATTGTGAAACCTTTAATTGAACAACCTTTTTGGTGTGAAACTGGTATGTTGACAATACCTGTAGATATAAAGGTTGGAAAAACTTGGGGAACGTGTGAAAAATGGAAACAATAACATATATTTTTATATTAATACTTTTTGTTATAGCTTTATTTTTAAATGATACGTTTAAAGTATTAAAATATAATTTAAAAACAAGAAAAGATGAAATAAGAGAAGATATAAATGAGGATATAGGTTAATATGAAAACACAAGGCAATACTGAAAAACATTTAAAATTTATTGCAGAGTTTTATATACCAATTTTTAATCCTACAGACATAGATTTTGTACATGAATCATTAAATGAAGATTTAAATTAATATGAAACTTTTTATTTTAATTTATACACTTTTTGTTTGTATAGCAATAATAAAAATAATATAAAGGAAATATATTAAATGGATGATATAATATTTTATATGACCTTAACATGGTGTGTATTAGCGTTTATTCTTTTTTTTCTTAATTTAAAAATGTAGAGGCTTTTGTGCGGCAATGTAAAGATTGGATAAAAACGTATCTTGCTTATACTGAACGGCAAGAAAGTCCTGAGCTTTTTCATCAATGGACAGCTATAAGTATGTTGTCAATGACGCTTGGAAGAAAATGCTATTTAGATAAAGGTCTTATTGGAGTTCTTTATCCTAATCAATATATAGTTTTAGTTGCTGGTTCTGCTCAATGTGCTAAAACTACAGCAGTAAAAATGGGATTATATCCTATTTATGAAAAAGCTGCTATAAGTGAAATTGTTTCAAGTCATTTAACTACTCGAAAACTATCAATGAAATTACATGAAGCGCAACAAAAATCTGGTGAAAGTTCAATATATATATTTAGTCCTGAATTGGATAATTTAATTAATGCAGAAAGTTATAAAAATGGATTAGTAGCATTACTTACTGATCTTTATGAGTGTTGGGATGAAAGAAAATGGGAAACAGCTACACAAGGAAGTGATCTTTATAAAAATGTTTTTATCAATTTCCTTGGGTGTACAACGCCAGACGCTTTAAGTAAAGGTGAATATCTTTTAGAGGGTGGTTTTGCTGGTAGAATAATTTTGGTTTATGCTGATACTCCAAGAGTTGCAAATCCTTGGCCCAGGTCTTCTCCAGATGAACAAAAGACAAGACAAATTTTAATTAATGACCTTAAAGAAATTGCAAAAATCAAAGGAATTTTTACTGGTACAGCAGAAGCTCAAGATTATTATGCTATTTGGTATCAAGGTAATTATGACCAAATTAAAGAGGTTCTTGACAAGCGCTTAGAAGGGTACTATAATAGAAAGCGTGATCATGTATTTAAGCTTGCAATGGTTTTAAGTGCGGCAAGATGTAATGATAAGTTAATAGATATACAAGATATTAAAGAGGCTTTAGATATACTTGGAAGTATTGAAAAGCAACTTCCAAAAGCTTTAGTTGGAGTTAGTTATGCTAAAGAAGTTAAACACTTAGATAGAATATTTCAAATAATCAAAGAAGCAAAAAGTATATCGCATTCAAAATTAATGAGAAAAATGGGTTATTATGCTAATGCTACACAATTGAAAGAATATTTGATTACACTATTAGAAGCCCAAAGAATAAAAATGATTTTTAATGGAAAAGAGAGGGTATATACCATATAGACCAAAATATAGATATACTTTAAAAAAAGGAATAAAAAATGAAATCAGCCTTACTAATACATGAATGTGCAAAAAAACTTCAATCGGAACGTAATTATTCTTATTTTGAAAGAAGAGTAAAATGTAAAATAATTAGAGCAGGACAAAAAGAATTTATTCCAGAATTTAGGGCAGAAAAAATTTCTGAAGAGGCTATATGGATATTACAATTTTTAAAAAATGATAATAAAGAATTAGTTATTAAATATTGTCCATTTTGCGGCGGAGAATTATGACAAAACAAGAGTGTTTAAAGCTTCCTAAAAGTTGTTTAGAGTGCAAATATAAAGAGGCTAAAATATTATCCTATCCATGTAATTTTTGTAATAAATATAATAAGTGGGAGTATATAGATGAGAAAATTAGCAAATTATGTGGAGAAAAATGAATATGAGAACCTTTAATTCTGGTGCAACAAGGGATACAGACAAAGGTAAACCAGATTATAAAGGTTACTTATCGGCTTTAGTTATTAAACGCTTTGGTCAATACATGCTAAAACATCAAGAACAAAAAGATGGCACACAAAGAAGTTCAGATAATTGGAAAAAAGGAATACCTGAAGAAGTATATGTCTCATCTTTAGCTCGGCACCACGAAGACCTTCAATTATACTTTGAGGGGTTTTCTGAAGAGATGGTTGAGACTGTTGAGGAATCTCTTTGTGCTATTATTTTTAATGCACAAGGACTTTTATATGAGATATTAAAAGAAAACATTACAGAATCAGAAAAGAATAAAGCAGAAAATGAGCAAGAAGAAATACCATATTGGGGCTGTTAAAATGGAAAAGCAGGATAAAAATAAACTTTTATGTGAATATTGTCAAAAGAATTGTTTTGTGTATGTAAATGGAGTAAAAATATATTGTCATGTATATAAAGAAAAGTATGTAAAATTAAAAGGAGAGTAATTATGGTTATATACCTTGCAGGGCCAATTTCAAACGGTGGTAAAGATGGTATGGATAAAAGACGGCAAAGAATAGAAGATGCTCGTAAGATTGCTGAGAAACTTTGGATCGCAGGTTTTGCTGTAATTTGTCCATATATTAATAATGATTTTGGAGATGGTTGTAAACTTACTTGGCAACAATATCTTAAAGGTGATTTAGAACTGGTAGCAAAAGTTGATATGGTTGTTTTATTAATAGGATGGAAGGAAAGTAAGGGAGCAAAAAAAGAACAGCGCTTTGCAAAAAGTAAAGGTATTCCAACCAGAGAATATGAAAAGTTTTTAGAAGATTTTGGATTGAAAAATGATAATTGAAATTAATCAAAAAGAATTATTAAAATATACTGCAAATTCTCATTATGTAAAGTATCTTCTTACTATATTTAGGAGAGATAGAGAAGATATATATAAAGCAATTAAGTCAACTATATCTGAACAAAATCGTATTATATTGATAAAATATGCTTGTGAACAAATTAATTGTGACCCTGATAGAGATTGGTAAAATGTTTGATTATAAGCAGAGAGAAACAACAAACGAGTATAGAGATGGCTGGGATAGAATTTGGGGGGAAACAGTTACAATTAAGTCTAATTTTCAACAATTTTTTATACAGACTATTGATAAAAAAATAGCAAAAGATATTATTATAACCAATCATTATACTCATAAATGGACTTCCTGTAGATATGCTTTAGGTTTATTTAATAATAATAAGCTTGTAGGGGTAGCTATTTATGGTTTTCCTGTTGGAAGACGAACAGTTAAAAGTATTTCATCAATTTTAGAAAACTCGGATGTTTTAGAATTAACTCGTTTATGGATAAATGATTCAGAAGGTTATAATACTGAAAGTTGGTTTATAGGTCAAACCTTTAAATGGTTAAGAACTAATACAAAAATAAAGGTTTTAATTTCTTATAGTGACCCAGAACAGCATCATTTAGGTATTATATATCAAGCAACAAATTGGTTATACCAAGGAAATAAGACACAATTAGTAAATTCTGTTAAAGTTTATATTAATGGAGAAAGCTTACATCCTCGAACTTGTGTTAGTAAATATGGAACAATTAATTTAGTTAAACTAAAAAAAATAGACTTTAATTGCTTTTATATACAAATGTTACAAAAACATAGATATATATATATATTAAGTAAAAGGAATAAAAGAATCATTTTACAAACATTAAAACATCCAATTTTAAATTATCCAAAAGGTGAAAATTATGTGGCAAGACGCAGTTAAAGGAATCCTTGAATTAGTTGGTGCGAGTGTTGTTTTAGCTAATGTTATACGAATAATAAAAGACAAAGAATTGAAAGGCGTATCATTTTATTATATATTATTTTCTGTAGTAGCTAATGGATATGCTATGTATTTTTACTATATCCTACAGCAATGGTATGCTTTTTGGGGGGTAACAGTTTATACTGTATTAGTAACTCTTTGGATGATGTTAGTGTTAGGTTATAAAGGATTAAAATAATGTGCTACATGAACTGTCCCTATGAAAAAAAATTTGGAACCCCTGAAACGATTGGAGAATGTAAGGGATCAGAAGAAGAAGAGGAACTGTCATGAATAATCAAGATATAATACTTATGTTTACTGCTGGTTTAATAGTAGTATTAAGTATTGGTTTGCCTTTTAATTTATTACTTTATTGGATAATTAGTCAAGGAGCTAAAAAATGAAACGCTATAATCTTGTTAGTTGGTTAGATGGTACACCTGGAGTAATAGAAGACATTGAAGGAGAGTTTGTTCGCTATTCGGATATAGCGATTATATTAGAAGATATGGAAAGAGTAAGAAAATTAGTAAATCTTCTTATACAACTAAGAAAGGAATAATTCTTTTTCAGCTTTTCTTCTTACAATAAGACCAGACAGTTTTATTTTCTCACCTTTAACTGTAGCAAATACCCATTTATCAAATTCTTCTGCACAACCTTGATAATCTTTATTATTCAATTTTTTTAACATTGTCTTTCCAATACAGCCAGTATTAAAAGAAAAGCACACTAAAGCATCAAATTGTCCTTGAGTAAGAGAAACTTTTACTTGTTTTTGTATCAAACGTATAAATTGTTGAATATCAATTAGCAAAAGTGTTTGTGCTTCTTTTTCTGTAAGTTTAGATGGAAAAGAGTCTGAATTTAAAACAACATGACCATATCCAATTGTAGGCTTTCCAGCCGGACAGGTATAAACATGGTCAATAAAGTCTTCAAATTTTTTAATTAAAGCAATTCCATTTTGAGAAATAGCCATTAAGCAGCGCCTTTAATTTTTTCAACTGTACGATAAGCACCTAATCCAAGTAACCCCATAAGAAGTGTCATTAAAGTTCCCATATCTAAATCTGGAAAATTACCTAAATTGAAACCTATAATAAGAGGTCTAATAAGGAATTGATAAAGAAGGCCAGAAGAGCATATCCAACCAACTGAGGGCCGCCATCCTCTTGTAAAAAAATCAGGGGCAGATGCTTCTATCTTATTAATTTCCATTTGACCTTTGGCCATTTCTAATGCAGATTCTATCTGTTTAAACTCCCCTGCTTGCTGAAGTTTAATCATTTCAAGTTTAGCAGCGTTTGCTTTTTCAGGATCGGGAAAAAGTTTATCAATTACTTTTGAGCCAAAATCAAAAATTGAACCAAAACCTGTTAAGTCCATTATTTCACCCAATAGTCAATAAGTCCAATAATAACTGATACACTACCAGCTAATACCGAAACTTTAATTAAATGATTATGTAATAAGTTTTCCATATTAGATAAGCGCTTATCTATTTGTCCAACTATTCCTTTAACTTCACCTATATCTTTAACTATTGATAATAAAGTTTCTGTTTCTATCATTTATATTCTCCACAAAATTCTTCTTCTGGACAATCTACAATGCGCTTTTCTATTGAACAATAGATTAAACTTTTTCTAAAGGCTGAGAAAGCACAAGTTGCACAACAATCAAATAGTATTTCTTCTCTTAAAGAAAGAGGCATAAATATCTCCCTATAAGAATACTATACTACATTTTGTTACATTTGTCAAGAGTTATTTTTTGCTTATTAATTTTTTATATTCTTTTGTAAGCCTCTGTATTTTATCTTTATCTTTTGCTTGAACGGCTTCTTTATATTCTTGTTTTAAAGCGGTAAGTCTTTTTTTATGCTGTATTTTTGTTTCGGGCACAAAACGTTCAAGAAGGTCAAAAACTTGTGCTGTTCCTGCAACACCATAACGAAGCGTTACATAAGTTTCAATACTTGCTATTATACCTTGAACTTTTGCTTCATATTCTTCTTGTGTAAAGATATTTTTAAATGCTTTAATACCTTTGTAAGTCATTCTAATAATAGGAACTTCACTGATTTGTTGTGGTTTGTCTTGTATAAGGTTAGATAATACTCTACCTAAAATTGGAATTAATTCTAATGTAGCACCTGCAATTTTCTTGTGCAATTCTTTTTCTTTAGGTGTAGGTTTAGATGTAATTAAATTAAATAAAAACTCTCTAAATTCATCTTCAGCAAGTGAAGTTACTATTAATAATGCTAATGCTGCAACACCATATATTTTACCTTTATTGCTTCCATGAATAATATTTTTATCTATTATATCATGTGCAACTAATCCCCAACGATTTAAGAAAAAAGTTTGCAAAGTTAAAACTGTTTTTGCTTTTTCTCCAGTTCCTAAAATATGTGGCCGGAATACTATACCTCCACCAGCTTGAGAAAGAAGGGTATATATTTCTGCTTGTTGTAATGAATTTGCTGCCTTTCCTTGTAAGGCATTATAAAAAGTTTGTTGAACACCTATAGCTGTACGAAGGTCTATTTCTTTAAGAAGATTATAACCTTTTTTAGTAAAAGCTCCAAGATCAGTTTTATTAAATAATTCTTCAAGGGCTTGCTCTCCACCTGTACGTTCTTGTAAAGCTTTTGAAAGTTTATATATAGCAGGACGATTTTTTTGAAAATAAGCTTTTAAAACATTAGGAATAATTTTTGCCGCAATGTTTGGTTTATGTATAGTTAAAGCGAGTACCATTGCATCAGAAGTAGAAAAAACTTGTGCAAGGGCGGAAGAGAGTTTGTAAGCAAGAATTGCTTGTGTAAGATTAATTCTACCTTGTTTTAAAAGCTGATCTGTTTTTGAAAATAAGGTAGCGGCTCTGGATGAATAACCTCTTCTAGCAGTAATATCAATTTGATTTTTCCACCAAGAATAATTTGTATCTCCCGCTTTATTTTTAAAAGCTTGTGTAAAAAGAATTGAAGCTTGAGTATCAAGAACTGGCTGCATGTGTGTATACCAATTTTGTTCAAAAAGAGAATCTTTTACCATGCTAAATAAATCAGTTCTTACAAGTTTTTTTATGCCTTTTTTACGAGCTTCTGTAAAATAGTCTTTAACATTTTTGGTATTATGATAATCCTGACGTATAAGAGTAGAATCGACTATATTAGTTTGTGCAGGATATTTTAATGCAAATATATATCTAGGTATTTCGGGAAAAATTGTTCCTTCTCTTGCTTCATATACACTTGCTACATTATGCTTATTCTGGCCCATTATTTGTTCTGTAAGCAAAAGAAGAGCAGTTTCTTGTGGAGTTAGTTCAGGCACTTCAGTAAGATTCATTTCTTCCATAAGAATATCACGTTGAGTTGTTGCTTGCATTATATCAAGTCCAACAAGAACAACTCTTTGTAATTCTTGTTCTGTCCATTCTGATTTAATTGCTAATGTTTGATTTAGATAATCAGTAAATTGAAGGCCAGCATTATAATCAGATGAAATTTCAGCAAAAGCTTCTTGAGATATAAATTCTTTAAGAATACCATTTTCTTTAAAACCATCCATTTTATCAGCAACACGATAAGGAGTTAAAAAATTAAGATAGAGTTCTTTGCCCGCCTCTCTTCCTAAACTGGCTTTTCCATCAAGATTTATAGTTTCTTTTAAAAGTCTATCTTGTAATTGTTTACGATTTTTTTCTTTAAGTGTACGTTGAATTTTGTGCATGAGTTTACCTTGAGCTTGTAAGCGCTTGAGAGTATTTATAATATCTTGTTTTTCTTCAAGAGTAAAGTCAGAAAGCATTTTTATATCTAATAAAGCAAAAGATTTTCTAATTTTCTCTATAGTGTCGGGCAGTAAACCAATCTCTTCAGGGTTTACAGATTCAAACCAATCTTTTGTTTTTTGGATAGCTGCACGGTCAAAGTTTTTAAGGGAAATGTCTTTTGTAAGTTTATGAATTAAGCGCTGGTAAGGTATTGCTATCCCACGATTTATATTAAAGAGATATTGAAGTTTTTGATTAAGTTCATCTTCAGCAAGATTAGCTTTTACTTTTTCTTTAACTTCTTTTTTGCCAGCAACAAAACCTTCTTTAGAAGCTTTTTGTTCGGCACGAAGCTTTATTTTTAAAGCTTTGATTTCTTCTATAGTAAGTTTAGGTTTTTTTTCTCCAAGAAGACGTTGAGTTGAAATGCCTCGAAAAGTTTTTTGGTCTAACGGTTTATTAAGTTGTTCAATACCAAAAGTATATACTTGGTCAGCAAATTGTTTATGTATAGAAACATCTTGCATCCAAGATTTTTTTATACTTCCTTCATTACGGTCTTCAGGTGTAAGATTTTTTAATTTATTACCCAATTCTGAGTCTTCATATATAGCTAAATTATAGGCATTTACATGAGAAATAATATCATCATTCTGATGTAAGAATTGTAAAGTATTAGAATAAGATTGTACAGTTTCTTCTTTTAAGCCAATAAGAATATTTGGAATTGCAAGAAGTTTATTATTTCGTATTTTTTGAAATGCCTCTATAATATGTTGTGTTCTATGAGGTTTTTTATACTCTGCTAAAATGATATCATTAAAAGACTCAACACCTATTTCTACATATTTAATACCAGATTTTTCTATAAAAGCATTAGAAAGTTTGTTAAATTGAGTAGCGGTTGTTTGAATAACAAAACCCTCAAAATTTGAATTATCTTTTTTTAATTCTTTATTAATTTCTATAATTTTAGTATAATTTTTTGCTTGACCAAAAGTTTTATCACTAAGGTAGACCAATTTAGGTTTTAGTGCTTTAATACTTTTTACTTGTTCAGTAACACTTTGATGTGTTTCTTCTTGAACTTTACCATGAGGAAGAACATCACAAAAAGAACATTGATATAAGCATCCATAAGAAAGACATAATCGAGGTATTACTTCTGAATTTTTAAAATGTCTATAATCAGTACCAGGAATTGTTTTATAACCAGCATCAGAAATAAGATTATCTAAGGTATTATATATTTTTACATTAGGTATATTTTTAAAATTATCTAAAGTTCCATAACCACCAATAGAGACTTTACCTTTATATGTTGTAAGAAGTTGTTGTATTAATGCTTCATTAACATCAAGTTTAGAAAATACAACATTTTCATAATTAGCTTTATTTAAAAATTTAATAGTTTCATCAATATCTCGAATTACAAGAACATCTGAATTAGGTAAACTTTTTGCAGCTTTAACTATCCATTCAGGTATTTCCCAAAAATCACGTGGATGTACATAACCAGTACGTTTACCTGAATATAAGTCTTTAAAATATTGACTTGCTAAAGGATTTTCAGCAGTACCTAAAAGTTCAGAAGAAAATTGAGTAAGTAAAATTCGTTTACTATTATCAGTATCTTTAGATTGTTTTATCCAATTATTTCCAGTTTTATTTTCACCCTCTTGATAAGAAAGATTTTGTTTTGTTGTACCAATAATCTGTCCAGATTTTCTAATATATACATCAACAACATTAAAACCCATTTCTTTATACGCTGTAGCTTTATGCCGTCCTTCAGCTAAACCTGCCATATCAATATAAATAGGTTCAAGCTTTTCACCTTTTTGAAGTCTTTCTTTATAGAAATCTACTGATTTTCTATCTATATCTTGAGTTTTCCAACCAGGATATTTTTGTGCCATGACTTTATCAGCAAGAAGAATAAACTCGTCTGGAGTCATTTTTGTGAGAATGAAATCTTTTGGAATTGTAGGTTCTTTTGCACTTTCTGAAATTTGCCTAATTTCTGGATTAAGTGTACCTTCTGCTAATTTTTGATACTGTTCATGTGCTAAAGAAGTAATATATGGATGCTTTAATTTTAATAAAGCAAAAATATTTTTGTTTGCTGTTTGTTTTTCTTCATACGCACGTTTTAAATATATATCAGCAAGATTTGTGTTTGCTTTATCGGCATCAACAAGTTTACTATATTTTTTAGTATATGTTATAGCAGCATTTATATGCTGACCTATTTTATCTTTTACAATAGATTTAATTATATCTTTACCTGGATGTGCTTTATAAAACTCTGTATCTACTTTTAACTGTTCAGAAGAATCATTCAAAATTATAAGCATTTTATTAAGAAGTTCTTTACCTTCTTGTTCAGGTAATTCAATTGCTTGTGCTTCAGATTTTAATGCTTGTGGAGGTTTTACACGAATTTTAAAACGTGGTATACCCTTTGTTGTTGTACTTGAAAGAGGTTGTTGAGATATAAGTTTTTCTTTAGTAAGATGTCCTGTTTCGGCATTATAACGAGCAATCATTTCTCCTATAACTGAACGATATTGTTGATGAGATAAGTGTTGTAAATGTTCTCTAATATTCATAAGTTCTGTTATACGAATATTATCTTGCGGTGTTAATTCATCTTTTTTGAGAATTGCATCCATTTCTTTAAAAGTTTTGTTCCAAGCTTTTGCGTGTGGAAATCTATCTGGACTAGAACCCTCAAAAATAGCTCCAAAAATTTTATGTTCTATAGCATGTTGCTGCTCATGAATTACATAATCTTTAAATCTAATAATAGGTTCATTACTATTTAAATAAATTGTGTTATTAGCATAAGCTCCAGCACCATGTAAATCTGGTTTAATTTCTATTTTAATATTTCTCAACCAAGGCATTTTTTGAAAAACTTCAGGTTCATCAATAAAATCTTCTAATTTTCCTTCTTTAAAGGTTGAAACAGGATATGGTACATTTGGTCTTCTTGGAGGAGTAAAAGCATCAATAATAGAAGTTTCCATATTAATATTAGGATTAAGTGTTTTAACCTTTAACTTTACATCAGAAATAGGAACTCTAATCAAATCTGCTGGATTGAGTTTTCCTTTTGTACGCAAAGCATTAAGAATAGGAATATTTAAAGTAAATGCATTTTCTTCTATAAGTTTATCTGCTACTTCTTGTGGCAAAGCTTCTTCTTTTTTTAATCCTTGAAGAATATTAAGATACTCTGGTGCTCCCCAAGTACCACGTTCATTGTTGACTATATCCTTTATTGCTTTTGCTAATTTTTTAGGATCAATTTCTTGTGTTCCTTCTTTAATAAAAGAATGTATTGCAGTTGTAGATAAAAATGTGGTAAGGCCTGAGACATTGAAAGTATCAATAAGGGCTTGAGTATATTGTTCAGGAGTATATTTTTTTCCTAAAATTTTTGTATCTTCAATATACATTTCACTTAAAGTTGCTAAAAATT
>ERZ1292633.458-Hain-H41-02um-R1-458-length-48444-cov-14_pt1 | contig 48444 bp, 43 predicted proteins | sample MGYA00564406_ERZ1292633 | MGnify/ENA primary metagenome ERZ1292633 (study PRJEB36523, sample SAMEA6512639) | groundwater metagenome | collected 2019-01-08 | study: AquaDiva: Metagenomics assemblies of 32 groundwater samples | reverse complement strand
ATTCTCCCACCCCGCCGGGTGGCCCTGCTGGCTAATACCGACACACGCTCCTAGCCGATCACGCGGTCGACGCCGCGCTTTTCCAGGGCACGGGCGATGATCACCCGCTGGATCTCCGAGGTGCCCTCCCAGATCCGGTCGACGCGCAGCTCGCGCAGGTATCGCTCGGCGGCCGTGTCGCGCATATAGCCGCGGCCTCCGAACACCTGGACCACTCGGTCCGCACAGCGAAACGCGGCCTCCGACGCGAACAACTTCGCCAGCGACGCCTTCGCGTGAACGACCTTCGGGTCGGCGCCAGTATCGGCCAGCCAGGCGGCCTCCCGAGTGAGCAGCCGGGCCGCCGAGGCATCGGCCGCCGAGTCAGCCAGCGGGAAGCTGACGCCCTGGAAGTCGTAGATCCGCTGATCGAACTGGACCCGACCGGTGGCCCATGCGACCGCTTCTTCGAGCAGCCGCTCCATCGCCCCGGAGCAGCGGGCGCCGATATGGATCCGTTCCTCCACGAACCACTCGTTGGTCAACGCATCCGCTCGGCCGATGCCGCCGAGGATGGCCGACGCGCCCACGCGCACGTCCTCGAGCACGAACTGCGGGTGCCGGTCGGCAAAGGTGTGGGTGTAGTCAGGATCCGCCTGGACACGGACGCCCGGGGTGTCGTAGTCGACGAGGAAGAGTGTCGGTTGCAGGTCCTCGCCGTCGCGGGCAAGGCAATGAAAGATCATGAAGTCGGTATCGTCGGGTCCGGTCACGAACCACTTTTCGCCATTGAGGACCCACTCGCCGGTGGCGAGATCACGGACCGCCGTGGACAGGAGCGTCCGCGCATCGGATCCCGCGAGGTCCTCGGTGATCGCGTAGCTCCCTGAACGTTCTCCACGCAGGCTGGGATCGAGATACCGGCGGCGTTGCTCGGCGTCGCAGTGAATCAGAGCGTTGTAGGCGCCCGGGATGTAGGACCACAGTCCTCCGGTGGCCTGACCAAGCTGTTCGTGCACCAGAACCTGCTCCAGGGCGGTCCAGCCCTGGCCGCCCAGAGCGCGCGGGAAGGAGCCGCCATGAAGGCGGGCTTCGATCGCCGCGCGCCGGATCGGGGTCCCCCAGTCGCGCGGCACCCGACCACCGGCCCGCTCGAACTCCCGTTCGCGCGGCTGGAGGACGTCGCGGACGAACGCCCGCGCTCGATCCCGGACTTCGCGCTGTGCCGGACTGAGGGTCAGGTCCATTGCCGCCCAGTCTGCGCGGTGGGCGGCGGGGCGGCATGGCGGCGTCGCACGACGCGGGACGCCGGTCGGCGGTCGGCTGTCGGCGGACGCCGGAGGGCGGACGCGGCTCAGCAGGATCGCTGGGGCGACCTCACATCGACGGCATGTACGATGAATCGAGGTACTTCTGCGGGTCGTCGCCGAAGTCGAGCTTGCAGCCGCGGCCGCAAAAGTAGTAGTCGACGCCGTCGTGGGCGACGTGCAGTTCCTTCGCCGTTGCCGTCTCGATCTCGACCGTCATGCCGCACACCGGGTCGAGGGCCTCACCCTCTCCAGGGCCCTCGCCGTGTCCGTGGCCGCCGTGGTGCATGTTGAGGTCCATCCAGTCGTCCCTTCGCTGTCAGCTCGGCTGTGCCATCACCATGATCCGGATCTCGGTCATGTCCTCGATCGCCCAGCGCAGGCCTTCCCGGCCGAGGCCGGAATCCTTGACCCCGCCGTAGGGCATGTGGTCGATCCGGTAGGTCGGGACGTCGTTGACGATCACGCCGCCGACCTCGAGCTCGTTGAAGCCGCGCCAGGCATTGGCCAGGTCGTTGGTGAATACGCCCGTCTGGAGGCCGAAGAAGCTGTCGTTCACCTGCCGCATGGCGTCCCCGAAGTCGGTGAACGGGAACGCCACGACGAGCGGAGCGAAGGCCTCGTTCGAGCACACCTGGGCCGTCCCTGGGACGTCGGTCAGGATGGTCGGCGCGAAGAACGATCCATCGGCCTTCCCGCCGATGAGCACCTTGCCACCCATCGCGACCGCCTCGTCGACCCAGCGCTGGGTCCGCAGCGCGGCGGCGTCGTCGACCATGGGACCGACATCGGTTTGCGGGTCGAGCGGGTCGCCGACCCTGAGGTTCCGCGCTCCTTCGACCAGGCGTTCCATGAACGCGTCCCAGATCTCGGCGTGGACGAACATGCGCTGGACGCTGATGCAGACCTGACCGGCGTACGCAAATGCACCGATGAGGGTCCGGCGCACGGCCCAGTCGAGATCGGCGGATCGGTCGACGATGACTCCGGCGTTGCCGCCCAGCTCGAGGATCACCTTCTTCTTGCCGGCACGTTCCTTCATCCGCCAGCCAACCGCCGGGCTGCCGGTGAAGCTCAGCAGCTTGAAGCGGGGGTCGGCGACCATCCTGTCGCCGAGTTCGCGGGTCATCGGCAGGACGCTGACCGAACCGGCGGGTGCCCCGGCCTCCTCGATGATCTCGGCCACCGTGAGCATCGTCAGCGGGTCCTTCGACGGCGGCTTGAGGACGATCGAGCAGCCGGCCGCGATCGCCGGCGCGACCTTGTGGGCCGCGAGGTTCAGCGGGAAGTTGAACGGGCTGATCCCGGCGACCGGGCCGATCGGGAACCGACGCGTGATGCCGACGCGCCCCTTGCTGCTGGCGATGAGGTCGAGCGGGATCATCTCCCCGGTCATCCGCTCCGCTTCCTCGGCGCCGAGCCGGAATGTGAGCGACGCCCGATCCACCTCGACGAGCGCGTCGCGAATCGGCTTGCCCGCCTCCAGGGCGATGAGCCGCCCGAGCTCCTCGCGACGGGCCTTGATCCCGCTGCTGATGTTGCGCAGGATCGCGCCTCGCTCGTAGGCCGGAAGGGTCCGCGTGACCTCGAACGCCGCCACGGCGGCGTCGACCGCCTCGTCGTACTGCGCGTCAGTGGCGTTGAAGGTCGAACCCACCGGGTTCGCCGGGTCGGCCGGGTTTGCGACGATCAGCGGATCCGGTGAATCGACCCATCGCCCGGCAAGGAAGATCGGGTGGGGTTGGGTGCCGGTCATCGTGGCCATCGGGGCGATCTCCGCTCGATCATCGGGAGCGGCGCCAAGCTCGGAGCGGCGCCGCGGGTCGGTTCGGTGCGATACGGTGGCATCGTACACGTCACCCGCGACCGAGGCCCAAACGGGAGCCCGAGATGGCAGGCCGACACGCACTGCGAGACACCCTTCTCGTCACGCCAAAGACGAAGGTCCGTCTGGACAGGATCGACCCTTCAGACTCGCACGGCCACGACCGGGAGTCGGCGGGTCTCGAGCTGGCGGCCGGTCTCGAACGGCTGTCCGATCTCCAGGACCGGCTATGGGCCCAGGCCAATCGCTCCGTGCTCGTGGTGCTGCAGGGGATCGATGCCGCCGGAAAGGACGGAACGATCCGCCATGTCATGGGTGCCTTCAATCCCCAGGGCTGCTCGGTCACCTCGTTCAAGGTGCCGACGCCGATCGAACTGGCCCACGACTACCTCTGGCGTGTTCACCAGCGCACGCCGGCGAAGGGCGAGATCGGGATCTTCAACCGCTCGCACTACGAGGATGTCCTCGTGGTCCGGGTCCACGACCTCGTTCCGAAATCCGTGTGGTCGAAGCGCTACGACCAGATCAACGAGTTCGAGCAGCGGCTTGCGGACTCCGGTACGACCATCGTCAAGTTCTTCCTGTGGATCTCGCGCGAGGAACAGCGCGAGCGGTTCCAGGCCCGCTACGACGACCCGCGCAAGCATTGGAAGTTCTCCATGGGCGACCTCGACGAGCGAGCGCGCTGGGACGACTACGTAGCGGCATTTGAAGCGGTCCTGTCTCGTACCTCGACGCCGTGGGCGCCGTGGTACGTCATCCCGGCCAATCGCAACTGGTTCCGCAACCTCGCCGTGGCCGACATCCTGGCCGACACGATCGACGATCTGAACCCGAGCTATCCCGCCCCGAGGGAACCCCTGCCCGAGGGCCTGGTCATCGAGTAGCCCGATGGGGCCGCCTCAGGGCGGCGCCGCGTCGAGGGACCGCGTCGAAAGGACCGCGTCGAGGGCCGGATCGCGACTGCCGGCTCTACTTGCCGCCACCGAACAGCGTCCCGAAGACGCCGCGAATCAGGTCCTGTCCGATCTTCGACGTGACGACCCGGCCCCCCTGGCGGACGACGTTGTCGATGGACCGCTGGCGGGCGCGAGCATCGTCGCGCGCCCGTTTGGCCGCGGCTTTGCGCTCTGTCTCGGCTCGTCGTCGGGCGGCCGCCAATTCCCTTGCCTGTCGGGCGATCTCACGCGTCTGCTGAGCCGCGGTCAGCGGCGTCCCGCCTGTTCCTGCGGTGGGTGCCGGGACGCCTGCTCGAGCCGCCTCGGCGGCGACCGCCTCCGCGGCCGCAGCGCGGGCCCTGGCCAGCCGCGCGGTGATCATCTCGTGGGCGCTCTCGCGATCGACGCTGTCGCTGTACCTGGCAGTGAGGTCGCTTGTCGCGATCCGACCGTGGAACAGGACCGGATCCAGCGGCGCCATCAACGACGCCGGCGGGATCAGGCGGGTGGCCGCGAGCGGCGTCGGGACGCCCTTCGGCGACAACACGGTGACCAGGGCCTCGCCGATACCCAGGGAGGTGATCGTCTTCTCGACGTCGTAGAACTCGGTCGTGGGGAAGGTTCGAGCCGTCTTTCGGAGGGCGTCCGCATCCTCGGGCGTGAACGCTCGCAGAGCGTGCTGCACACGGTTGCCCAGCTGCGAGAGGACTCCCGACGGCACGTCCTTCGGCGTCTGTGTCACGAAGAAGACGCCCACCCCCTTCGATCGGATGAGCCGTGCCGTCCGCTCCACCTGGTCGAGCAGCGCATCGGAGGCATCATCGAAGAGCAGGTGGGCCTCGTCGAAGAAGAAGCACAGCTTCGGCTTCGGCAGGTCGCCGGCCTCGGGCAGCGTCTCGTACAGCTGGGCGAGCATCCAGAGCATGAACGTCGAGAACAGGCGCGGCTTGTCCATGACGTCGGACAGCTCGAGAAGCGTGACGACGCCCTTGCCGTCCGGTGTCGTCCGGATCAGGTCCATCACGTCGAACTCGGGCTCGCCGAAGAAGATATCGGCCCCCTCCTGTTCGAGCACGATGATCGAGCGGAGCAGAACGCCGACCGACGCCGCCGACATGCCGCCGTACTCCTGGAGGATGGGCTTGCCCTCATCGGACGCCAGGAACTTCAAGGTCGTCGCGAGGTCGTCGAGGTCGAGGAGCGGCAGGTCATTGTCGTCGCAGTATTTGAAGATCAGGGCGAGGATCGACACCTGGGTCTCGTTGAGATCGAGCACCTTGCCGAGCAGCAGCGGGCCGAACGAGCTGACCGTGGCCCGCACCTGCGCTCCGAGCTTTCCGGACAGCGACAGGAACTCGGTCGGGTACGCCGTCGGGAGGTACTCCCATGCCATCGACGCGCAGCGGTCAATGATCCGCTGGTTCGTCGCGTCACCCGGCGCGCCAATGCCCGTCACGTCGCCCTTGATGTCGGCCACGAACACGGGAATGCCGATCGCCGACATCTGTTCGGCAAGGAGCTGGAGGGTCTTCGTCTTGCCGGTCCCGGTCGCGCCGGCGACGAGCCCGTGACGGTTCAGCATCGAGAGCGGGATCTGGATCCGCGTGTCGTTGTAGAGCTCTCCATCGATGAGCGCCGAGCCCAGCACGATGCCCGGCTCGGACAGGGCGTAGCCCCTGCTCATGGCCTGGCGAAATGCGTCGTCCATGGTCCCTCGCGTGTGCGTCACCGGAGTCGTGGGTCGAGGGTCGAGGGTATCATTCAGGACCCGAATTCGAATCGAGAGGAGACGCATCGAATGAAGATCGAAGAGATCGAGGGCATCGGTCCGGTCTATGCGGAAAAGCTGACCGAAGCAGGGGTCACCACCACCGAGGCCCTGCTCGAAAGCGGAGGCAAGCGCGCCGGGCGCGAGGCCCTCTCAGAGACCACGGGCATCAGCACCGCCATGATCCTCGAGTGGGTCAATCACGCCGACCTGATGCGGATCGGCGGCGTCGGATCCGAGTACTCGGACCTCCTCGAGGCGGCCGGCGTGGACTCTCCCGCCGAGCTCGCCCAGCGCAACGCGGCCAACCTGGCGAAGACGTTCCAGGAAGTCGATGCGGCGCGCCCGAACATGGTCCGGCGCGTGCCATCCGAGGAGACCGTCACCGGCTGGATCGAGCTGGCGAGGGCCCTGCCCACGGTCGTCGAGCACTGATCGTCCGGGAGCCATCCTGGGGCCGGACCGCCCCGTCACTCGGGGCGGCCCCGGCAAACCGGACACAGCGACGGAGGACCGGCCCATGATGGGTGAATTCAAGGAATTCCTGCTCAAGACCAACGCCTTGGCGCTGGCCATCGGCGTGATCATCGGTGCCGCGCTGGGCACGGTCGTCACGTCGCTCGTGGACGACATCATCATGCCGCCCATCGGTCTGTTGCTCGGTGGCGTGGACTTCGCCAGCCTCCAGATCGACCTCAACTCCGAGGTGGCCATTCGATACGGCGCGTTCCTGAACGCGGTGATCGCATTCGTGATCATCGCGTTCGTGGTCTGGCGGTTGTCGAAGATGTTCGTCGAGGAAGAGGCGGCTCCGGGGCCGGCGATGAAGGATTGCCCGTTCTGCAGGGAGTCGGTCCTGGCGGCGGCTTCGAAGTGCAGGTTCTGCGGAAGCGCCATCTGACGGGCCCGGGGTCTGGCAATGCCGACCAAAGACGGCCGGGGATGCCCCCGGCCGTTTTGCTGTCCCCCGACCGCCGTGAGGGCCCCAAGCCGCTCCGTTCCGTCCGGATCTCGTCAGTCATCCTCCGCGGGGCGCGGGTAGGAGCCGAGCACCCGAACCATCGCGGCCTCTCGCTGCAGGTCCAGGAGAGCGGCGATTGCGCGCGGGTCGCTCGGTCCCGCATCGAGGTCCACCCAGAACACATACTCCCAGCGCGTGGTCCGCGATGGACGCGACTCGAGTCGGGACAGGTTGACGCCGCGGTCGGCGAACGCTCCGAGGCAGCGATGGAGGGACCCGGGTACGTTGCGCACGGCGAACATGAGCGTCGTCATGAATGCCCCGTCAACCGCCGTGGAGCCCGGCCGGATCCAGAGCGGGTCGAGGGGCCCACGGGCGATGACCGCAAAGCGGGTCCGGTTTCCGTCACCCGCCTGGATGTCCGAGGCGAGCACCTCGAGACCGTACACATCGGCAGCCCGCAGCGACGCGACCGCGGCAGCGTGTCGCTCTCCCCCATCGGCAATCATGCGAGCGGCTCCCGCCGTGTTGTAGGTCGTCAGGACCTGCCACGGGCGAGTCCGGAGAAACGCATCGACCTGGGCCAGGGCCTGGGCGTGCGAATACACCCGTTCGATGCCCTCGAGCGTCTCACCCGGCAGGGCCAGCAACGCAAGACGAATCGGGACGCTCGTCGCGCCCTCGATCGTAAGCTCGAATTCGGCCAGCAGATCGTAGGTCTCCCGGATCGATCCGGCCAGGGAGTTCTCGATCGCGACGACGGCCACATCCACGTCGAAGTCACGCACAGCCTCGAACAGGGCCCGCCAGGACGGCACGGCGACGGTTTCGGGATCGGCGAAGAAGCGCCGCGCGGCCTCCTCGCTGAAGGCCCCCGGCTCGCCCTGGAACGCGACCTTCGGACGGGCCGGGGTCAATGTGGGCTCCAGATCAGCGATCGAACCAGTCGATGGACGCTTCACGACCGACGTCCTTGTCGACTTCGGCACGGCCCGGGGTCGCCTCACGGGCCAGTCGCCGCCGCTCGTTCCCGGCCGAGTCGGCCGCACCCGCCCAGTGCGCTTCAGCGAGCATCGCGTTGATGGCCTGGACGTACGCGTCGACGGAGGCCGCGATGATGTTGGTGCCCTGAGCGGAGCCGTCGTAGCGACCCGCCCCGCGGGCCCCCTGGGCCGATGTCGGCGGTTCGATCGTCAGCGTGACGCGGCCCTCCGCGCCGGGTCCCTCGCCCAGCGCGTGGACGTCGTACGCGACGAGTCGTGGATGCCCGGTCAACACGTCGTGGAGCGCCGCGTCCACCGCCCGCAGGAGGGCGTCGACGGCTCCGTTGCCTTCCGACGATGCCTCCCACTGGTGGTCGCCGGAGGCGATGACGACGGCGCCGCGACTCTGGACATTGCTGCCCGACGTGATCGTCCAGCGGGCCAGATGGAGGGTAGGCGAGGCTGGGGCGCCCGGTTCGGCTCCGGCGGCGTTGAACATGTCGGTCACCTTTCGGGGTTGACAGCGGGGGGCTTCGAAGGGCTGCCTCGTCGCGTGCGAGTCGGTGTCGTGAAGTGTCGTTCGTCGCGGCGGCGCAGTTCGGCCGCACCCTTCCAGATCGCGTATTCCAGCGAATCGGCAAGGGCGATCGCGGAGGCGGCGATGATGTTCGTGTCCGAACCCATCGTCGACCACTCTCGCGTCCCGTCCGCCGAATCGATGATCACCCGGGTTCGGGCGCCCGTGGCCGACGCGCCGTCGATGATCCGGACCTTGTAGTCGAACAGGTGCACCGCGTCGATCCCGGGATAGAACGCCCCGAGCGCCTTGCGCAGGGCGGCGTCGAGGGCGTTGACGGGACCGTTGCCGTCGGCAGCGGTATGCAGGACCTCACCGGCGACCTCGACCTTGACGGTCGCCTCGGCGCGCAGTTCGTGGCCGTCGCGCTGGTCCACGATGACGGTGAAGTCCACGACGCGGAACGGCGGCTCGTAGCCCGCCTGGTGGCGGCGGATGAGCAGCTCGAACGATGCCTCGGCGCCCTCGAAGGCCAGCCCGTCCGCCTCGAGCTCCTTGATCAGCCGCGACAATGCGCCGGGGTCCAGGTCGCCATCCAGCTGATGACCGAGCTGCTCGGCCCGGATCCGCGTGTTTGCCTTGCCGCCGAGCTCGCTCACGACAAGGCGCCCGGCGTTGCCCACGGCACTCGGCTCGATGTGCTGGTAGCTCCGTTCGACCTTGGCCACCGCGGCGCCGTGCACCCCGCCCTTGTGGGCAAAGGCTGACCGACCGACATAGGGCTGGTAATCGTTCGGGTTGAGGTTGGCGATCTCGGCGATGGAGCGCGACAGTTCGGTGAGACCGGGCAACGAGCCGCCGCCGGCCGGCACCAGCTCGTGCGGCGTCTTGAGCGCGAGATTCCCCAGGATGCTCACCATGTTGGCGTTGCCGCACCGTTCGCCGTACCCGTTGATCGTGGCCTGAACGTGCCGGATCCCGGCAGCAACGGCGGCCATCGAGTTGGCCACGGCCAGCTCGGCGTCGTTGTGGGTGTGGATGCCCCAGGTGACCGGCGGAGCGCCTGGATCCGCACGCAGCGAGGTGAGGACGTCGTCGACGATGCCAACGAGCTCATTCGTGAGCGTCCCGCCGTTGGTGTCACACAGGACGAGCGTTCGGGCGCCCGCCTCGCGCGCCGACCGCAGGGTCGATAGCGCATAGTCGCGATCGGCCAGGTACCCGTCGAAGAAGTGCTCGGCGTCGTAGACAAGCTCGTGCCCGCGCTCGACGATGAACCGGACGCTGTCCGCGATCATGTCGAGATTCTCGGCGGCCGTGGCGCCCAGGACCTCGGTGACGTGAAGCAGCCAGCTCTTGCCGAAGATCGTGACGACCGGCGTCTCGGCCGCCACCAGCTCGCGCAGGTTCGGGTCCGTCGCCGCCGTGTTCGACCGATGGCGGGTGGACCCGAAGGCGGCCAGGCGCGCCGTCTGCCAGGTCATGGTGCGGGCGGCCTTGAAGAACTCGATGTCCTTGGGGTTGGAACCGGGCCAGCCACCCTCGATGTACGGCATCCCGTACTCGTCGAGCATCCGCGCGATCCGCAGCTTGTCGGCGAGCGACAGGGTGATGTTCTCGCCCTGGGTGCCGTCGCGCAGGGTCGTGTCGTACAGCGTGACGGGCACCACGCTCGGGGTATCCGCGCGATCGGAGGTGGTCATCGACCGGCCTGCGCCGTCGTTGCTGCCGGCGCCAGGCGCTCGACGACCGCGTCGGCGAACGCCCGCGTGCCGAGCACCGCTGAACCGGGACCGGGCAGCAGGTCGCCCGTGCGGCATCCGTCGTCCAGGGCACGGCCCACGGCGGCCTCCAGCGCGTCGGCGACATCGCCGCGTCCCAGCGACCAGCGCAGAAGCATCGCGCCGGACAGGATCGTGCCGATCGGGTTGGCCCTGTCCTGGCCCGCGATGTCGGGCGCGCTCCCGTGGATCGGTTCGTAGAGGCCGAAGATGCCGTGCGCGGTCCGACGCTCGCCGAGCGACGCGGACGGGAGCATCCCGAGCGATCCGGCGAGGACGCTGGCTTCGTCGGACAGGATGTCGCCGAAGAGGTTCTCGGTCACGAGGACATCGAACGCGGCCGGCGACTTGACCAGGAACATCGCGCATGAATCGACGAGTTGGTGGGTCACGGCCACGTCCGGGAAGTCCGGACGGACCTCCTCGACGACCTTTCGCCACAGCCGGGACGTTGCCAGGACATTGGCCTTGTCGACGCTCGTCAGGCGACCCCGACGGCCGCGGGCGAGTTCGAACGCAAGGCGAACGACGCGCCGGATCTCGGCCTCGGTGTAGGTCAGCGTGTCGACCGCGTGGCGACCGGTCGCGTCGCGGCGCTCCTCGGACGGCCGGCCGAAATAGAGACCCGCGGTCAGCTCGCGAACGATGAGCAGGTCGACGCCGTCGAGCAGCTCAGGGCGGAGCGGCGACGACGGCACGAGCGCGGGATGAACGGAGACCGGGCGCAGGTTGGCAAACAGGCCGAGCCCGCCGCGCAATGCGAACAGCGCCTGCTCGGGGCGTACGGCCGCGTTCGGGTCGTCCCAGCGTGGACCGCCGACCGCTCCGAGGTAGACGGCGTCGGCCGCACCCGCTGCCGCGACGTCGTCGTCGCGGATGGCGACACCGTAGGTATCGATCCCGATCCCGCCCGCGACAAGCTCGGACCACGAGATCGCGAAGCCGAACCGATCCCCGGCAGCATCGAGGACGCGTCGACCGGCCGCGATGACCTCGGGGCCGACGCCGTCACCGGGAATCGTGGCAATCCGGTACGCGGTCGCCGCCGGCCCGTCCGTCCGAGGTGCGTGGAGGCCGTCCTCCGTCACGAAGGATCCTCGACCGTCCGGCCACTGATGAAGGCAACCGAGACCCCGTTGATCTCAGCTCCATGGAGCTTGTTCGCCGCCACCAGGTAGGCCTCGAGTGATGCTTCGATGATGTTCGTGGACAGGCCGTGGCCCGACACGATCAGGGCACCGGGACCCTCATCGGACGATCGCCGGCAGCGAACGAGGACCTGACCCTGGGCATCTTCTCCCGCCGACACGGCCTTGATCTCGTATTCGGTCAGAACCGGATGCCAGCCGAGGACGGGCTGGAGGGCCTGATCCACCGCCGAGTACAGGGCGTTGACCGGGCCGTTGCCGGTCGCCTCGACACCTCGCTCCTCGCCGGCGACCGTCAGCGAGACCGTCCCCGTGGCGTTGCCGCCATGGGATGACGTCACGCTCCAGCCCAGGATCGACACCGATGCGGGCACCTCGGACGCACGCTGTTCGACGAGCGCCAGGAGGTCGGCGTCGGTGACCTCCTTCTTGAGGTCGGCGAGGGCGATGGCCTGGCGGTAGATCGCGTCGAGCGCCTCGCCCTCGACATCGTGCCCGAGTTCGCGCAGCTTGCCCTGGAGGCCGCGTCGACCCGACAGCTTGCCGATCGTCAGCTGGCTGCCCGTCAGGCCCACCGACTGCGGGGTCATGATCTCGTAGGTCAGGGGGTTCTTGATGACACCGTCCTGGTGGATGCCCGATTCGTGGGCAAACGCGTTGCCGCCCACGACCGCCTTGTTCGGCTGGACGGCAAACCCGGTCAGGTAGCTCACCAGGCGGCTGGCCGCCGTGATCTGCTCGGTCTGGACGCCGGTCACGAGATCGGGGAACTGCGTTGGCCGGGTCCGGAGCGCCATCACGACCTCCTCCAGGGAGGCGTTGCCGGCGCGCTCGCCGAGGCCGTTGATGGTGACCTCCACCTGGCGTGCCCCGGCCTGCACGGCCGCGACGGTGTTGGCCGTCGCGAGCCCCAGGTCGTTGTGGCAGTGGACGCTCACCGTGGCGTCGCGGCCCAGGAGGTCGACGGCCCGGGCGACCAGTGCGCCGAACTCGGACGGGATCGCATACCCCACCGTGTCGGGGATGTTGATCGTGGTCGCCCCGGCTTCCACGACCGCCTCGTACACCCGCATGAGGTAGTCGACATCCGTGCGCGAGGCGTCCTCGGCGCTGAACTCGATCTCGGCGTCGGCCCCGAGCATCTTGCGCCCGAACGCAACCCACTTCCGCGCCTCGGCCAGTGCCTGGTCACGGTCGATCCGGAGCTTGTGCTTGAGGTGGATGTCCGAGGTCGCGATGAACACGTGGAGGTGCGGCCGCTCGGCGACGCGGATGGCCTCGATGGCCCGCTGCGGATCGCCGTCGCGGCAGCGGGCCAGCGCGGCAACGGCCACGCCCCTGGTCTCGCGCGCGATCCGGTGCACCGCGTCGAAATCGCCCGGTGATGCCGCGGGGAAGCCGGCCTCGATGACATCGACCTTGAGCCGAACGAGCTGACGGGCAACTTCGAGTTTCTCGGCCGCGGTCAGCCCCGCGCCGGGCGCCTGCTCGCCATCACGCAGCGTGGTGTCGAAGACGCGAACGGTTCCCGCAGGGACGAACGGTCCCGACGAACGGGACGCGGCGGGCGGCATCAGTCGGCTCTCCCGGCTGCCGTCGTGGCAGGAGCGGGGCCGGCCGCCGCCTGCGTGTTGCCGGCAAGGGCCTGGGCGCCGGCTCCAGCCTGGGCGCCGGCTCCAGCCTGGGCCTCGCCGGCACGGACGACCACGGGGTTGAGGAAGGGCATCCTTGAGCGCAGCTCGGCCCCGACCTGCTCGATCTGGTGATCGCGGTCCTGCGCGCGGAGACGCTCGAACTCGTGCCGGCCGGTGTCGTTCTCCTCGATCCAGCGTCGGGCAAAGGCACCGCTCTGGATCTCGGAGAGGACGTCGCGCATCGTGGCTTTTGCGCCCTCGACGACCCGCGGCCCGGACACGTAGTCGCCGTACTCCGCCGTGTCCGACACGCTGAACCGCATGAAGTTGAGCCCGCCGCGGTACATCAGGTCCACGATCAGTTTCAGTTCATGCATCGTCTCGAAGTAGGCGAGTTCGGGCTGGTAACCGGCCTCGACGAGTGTCTCGAACGCGGCCTTGACCAGGGCCGACACGCCGCCGCAGAGCAGCGCCTGCTCCCCGAAGAGGTCGGTCTCGGTCTCCTCCTTGAACGTCGTCTCGAGCACGCCGGCGCGCATGTTGCCGAGCGCTCGGGCATAGGCGAAGACGCGGGCACGGGCGGTCCCCGTCGGGTCACGGTGGATCGCGAACAGCGCCGGAACGCCGCCGCCGGCCTCGTACACGCTGCGGACGAGGTGGCCGGGGCCCTTCGGGGCCACCATCCCGACGTCGACGCCCTCCGGCGGATCGATCCGCCCGAAGTGGATGTTGAAGCCGTGGGCGAACATCAGGAGCTGGCCCGGTCTGAGGTTCGGCCCGATCTCGGTGTCGTAGACTGCCTTCTGCGCTGTGTCGGGCACGAGGATCATGATCACATCGGCCTGGCGCACCGCGTCGGCAACGTCGGCCACCGCCAGACCAGCTTCGGCGGCGAGTGCCCGGCTCTTGGAGCCGGGCGCAAGACCCACCACGACCTTCACGCCCGACTCGTGGAGATTGCGAGCGTGGGCGTGGCCCTGGCTCCCGTAGCCGATGATCGCGACGGTCGAATCCTTCAGGGCGGCCGGGTCCGCATCGTTGTCGTAGTACATCGTTGCGGTCATCGTTTGAGTGCCTCCTCGATGGATTGCGCACCGCGAGCCATCACGACGGCCCCGGTCCGGACAAGCTCCTTGATCCCGTACGTGCGGACGAGCGCCACGAAGGCGTCGACATCGGTCTCCGGCCCGCTGACCTCGGCGATGATCGCCTCGGCCGAGACGTCGACGGCCCGGCCGCGGCTCATTTCCACGAGTTTGAGGATTTCGGCGCGCGTCGAATCGGTCGCACGGATCTTCACCAGCGCGAGCTCATGCTCGACCGTCGGCTCGCTGGTGACGTCCTGGACCTTGAGGACGTCGATCAGGCGGTACAACTGCTTGGCGGCCTGTTCGACGGCGACATCGTCGCCATGGAGAGTGATCGTCATCCGGCTGATGTCGGCACGGTCCGTTCGGCTCACCGCGAGCGAGTCGATGTTGAAGTTGCGCGCTCGCATGAGGCTGGCGACCCGGTTCAGGACTCCGGGTCGATCGACGACGAGGGCCACCAGCCGGTGGGCGCGGGACACGCCGCCGCCGGGGAGCGCCCGCGGGGGGGGTGCCGTATGCGCCGGTGCCGCAGGCGCGGCGGACGGCTCCGGCTGGACCCCGTTGCGCGATGGATCGCTGCTCATTCGTCCGCCCCGCCCCAGTTCTCGATGAGGTCCGACAGGCCCTTGCCGGCCGGCATCATCGGGAAGACATTCTGCTCCTCGGCGATCTGGAACCAGATGAGGGCCGGCCCATCGACCGCCTGGGCGGCGCGGATCGCGCCGTCGACCTCGTCGGGAGTCGCGGCGCTGAAGGCCGGGATCCCGAACGCATCGGCCAGCTTGAGGTAGTCCGGCCCCAGCAGGTGCGCCGAGTGGTAGTTCCCCGCGTAGATGATCTCCTGCCATTGACGGATCATCCCGAGCTTCTTGTTGTCGAAGAGGGCGATCTTGACCGGAATGTGGTCCTGGACGAGGGTCATCAGCTCCTGGAAGGTCATCTGGAAGCCACCGTCCCCGGTGATCGCCCAGGTCTCGCGATCCGGTCGACCCAGGGCGGCGCCCATCGCGGCAGGCACACTGAAGCCCATCGTCCCGAGGCCGCCCGAGCTGACGTGACTGTTCGGCGACCGGAACCCGGCGTAGCGGGCCAGCCACATCTGGTTCTGGCCGACGTCCGCGACGTAGTTCGCTTCGTGTCCAGACAGCTCACCGATGCGGCTCACCACGTAGTCGGCAGACAGGTGTCCGTCGCGCCACGCACCCGAACCGTGCCAGCTCGATCCCTCCGAGTCGGCCTTCCAGTCGGCCAGTTCCGCGAAGTAGTCGGCGCGCGCGAGCGGGTCCACCTCGGGAACCATCGGCAACAGGGCCCGCAGGACCCGCCCGGCATCGCCGACGATCGGGACCTCGACCGCGACGTTCTTGCCGATCTCGGCCGGGTCGATGTCGACGTGCACGATCCGCGCGTACGGGGCGTAGGTCCGGACGTTGCCGGTCACCCGGTCGTCAAAGCGCATCCCCACGGCGAACAGGAGATCGGCCGACTGGATGGCCCGATTGACGTGCTTCCAGCCGTGCATCCCCATGAACCCGTAGGCGAGCGGATGGGTCTCGTCGATCGCGCCGATTCCCAGCAGCGTCCAGGCAACCGGGATCTGGGTCTTTTCGGCGAAGGCGCGCAGGTCGTCCCACGCCTCCGCGTGCAGGACGCCATGCCCCGCCAGGATGACGGGCCGTTTTGCGCGGGCCAGTTCCAGCGCGGCCAGCTTGAGCTGACGGCCGTGGCCGTCGAGGTTCGGCCGGAAGCCGGGCAGGCCGGCCATCACCTGGTCGTCGGTCGGATGCTCGGCGCGTGTCTCCTGCTGGAGGGCGTCCTTGGTGATGTCGACGTGAACCGGTCCCGGCCGGCCCGTTCGAGCGATGTGGAATGCCTCCGCAAGGACCCGCGGCAGGTCGTCGGCGTTGCGCACGAGGTAGTTGTGCTTTGTCATCGGCAGCGTGATGCCGTTGATGTCGATCTCCTGGAAGGCATCCTTGCCGATCAGGGCAGCCGGCACGTTGCCGGTGATGGCGACCATCGGAATGGAGTCAAGGAGCGCGGTTCCGATCCCGGTGACGAGATTCGTCGCCCCCGGGCCCGAGGTCCCCATGCAGACACCGACCTTGCCCGTCACCCGGGCATACCCGTCGGCGGCATGGGCACCGCCCTGCTCATGGCGCACCAGGACGTGGCGCAGCTGCGGGTAGTCGCCGAGGACGTCGTACAGCGGCAGGATCACGCCACCCGGATAGCTGAAGAACACCTCGACGCCCTGGCGGAGAAGCGCCTCGCACACGACATCGGCGCCAATCCGGGTTCGCTTGAGCGCCGGCCGGCCGGCGGTCGCGGACGCCCCTTCGTGGAGCATGTCCTTGCGGGCCTTCTCGACCCGTCGGGCATGGTCGGTCCCATCGCCCGGCACGTGGCTTCGACGCGGGCGCGCTGCCGGGTCGGAAGGGGGTGCAGCCTGACTCGGCGGATGGGCCGGGTCGCTCTGTCTGGTCGTCATCCTGGGGTGGCCTCCTGGTTCAGGGCCGTTGCCGGTCTCCGGAAACGACAAGACCCCCGCCTTCCCGGCAGGGGTCCCGTTGGTCTTCGGTGGTTCGAGGCGCTAGCGGCGCTCGTTCCTCCGGGTTCCTCCGTTCTCCCGCCGGCTGCCGGTAATCAAGCCAAGAAGGCTTTCAAGCCCGACGACGAGCGAGCGAACAAGGGAGAGGAGCGAGTTGTCGCTGAAGTCTAGGTTCGAGATCGGCATCTGGACGTGCCGGCCGTCCGTCGTCACGACGACGGCGACTGGGCGACGATCCCGACCGTTGAACAGACCCACGATGCTGGACTCCGCGTGGCGCTGACGCCCGGCAAGCCCGGGACGGTCCCGGCAGTCTACGGGCCGCCGCTCGATCGCGCAACCCATGCCGAGCGATGAGTAAGCATCCAGACGTCTGTGCTGGACCAGGCGACAGACGAGGAGCCCCGTCCATAGGCTGGAGATGTTCAGATCACCAGCACTGAAGGGGCTCACGTGGAGCATACCGTCCCGTTGACCGTCACCCTGCGTGCCGAGCACGCCGATCTCGGCTCGCTCGAGCGGGCGATCGATGCCGCCCTGGCCGAGGCCGGATAGGGGCTCTGGGCCGAACTCGTGCGACTGCTCGAGGCGGCCCTCCCGGTCCCGACCGATTGCCTGTGCGGCGGAACGCTCAAGGCGAACGGTCGGGCGCCGCGGCGGCTGGTCACCTTGGCTGGCGAGGTCGACCTGCGCCGACGGTGATATCGCTGTCGAGCCTGTGGGTCCGAGGTTGTGCCGCTCGATGTCGCCCTCGGGCTCGAGCCGCGGCTCCAGCACAGTCTCGGGGTCCGGGAACGGGCGCTCTAGCTGGTCACGGTCGCGTCCTCACTTCGGGGCTGATCGAGCTCTACCCGGCCTTGCCCGTCGAGCTCGCCCGCCGGAGTCCGTTGGCGCTCGCCTGGCGTCGTCTCGACCGGACCTTCGATGACTGACATCAGCCAGGCCATGATCGCGGCCTGAAACTTGACCTGGTTGTGAACATCAGGCTGGGCAAGTTGGCCTCGAGTCGCGGACACGAAATCCCTGAGCCGCCAGGGGCCGAGGCCATGGTATCCCCCCCGTCCCTTCTCCACGTCGGGCTGCCTCCGCTCCGGTCGCGTCAGAGCGGCGGCCGCGCTCTGGTCACAGCGCAGGGGAAGGCGGAGCCTCGGGAGAAAGGGATCCAGCGAACATGAAGCCATCGCCCAGGCATTCCGACCGCGGGCGACTAATCCAGGTCGTCCGGTTGATGTTCTCAAGAGTTACGTCTGCGGATCCGCCTCCGATTGCCACCTGTTGCCCGATCGATGCCTCGACGTTCTTGACGGAGATCACATTGCGGGTTGGGTCCCACCTGCTGCCAGCTGGCCAGGCTACGCCCAATCGCGTGCCGTCCGGCGTGACCACGAATAGGCACCTGCCCTCGGCCTGAAGCGTGCCCATGACGAGGGCGTCATTCGTCGCGGTGTTCGGGTGGATCGGCAGCGAGATACTCAACGGAACAAAGGGCTCCGACGATGGGACGAAGTCGGCCGGAGAGGGCGGGACGATCGGTCCACATCCGGCGAGTACGGCAACAGACAGCAGTACGACGTACGGCACCGCCGAGACCCGCGTCAGGCCTAGGGCAGCAGTATGCGTGTGTTGACGCCATCCCATGTCAGGCCTTCGGCCGAGAACATGACGGTAAATACGCAGTCCTCCCCGCCAGCCCCCGTGTGTGCGCCGCCAGAGTGGATTCCCCACGCCGCAGATGCAAAGAAGTAGGGACCGCCGCTGTCGCCGCCATGGCACTTTATGTTGTAGCCGGAGAGGTCCTCCACTCGAACCCAAACGGGAGTACAGGGGCCGCCATTGCAGTAGGTCGGTCCGGGGTCGTAGTTGACGGACGTGGTCAACCCGCAGCTGTAGCCTGTCCAGGCTCCAAAATGACAGACCGGACTGCCCACCATAGAGTTTAGCGACTTCACCGACGTCTGCTGTCGCAGGCTGGTGCCGTCCCAGAACTGCGGGAGAACCGTATGGCTGGCGTTTTGCCACCAAGAGAAGTCTTGGTTCGCATCCCAGCGAACACCCCCCAAGGTAACTTGGTACGAAATCGAAGTATTTTGGCGATAGGTGCCCGTATTTGTTACGGCGCAGTGGCCGGCCGTCAGGACACCCGTGAGGCCCGAGACAGCATCCTTCACCGTGAAGCCAGTAGTGCAAAGGTACGCCCCAATATTGATGTTCTTTCCGCCGTACGTGTGCTCGGGGCGGGCGGGAGGGGCCACCTGCGCGATCATGGCCACTCCAGCAAGCGCTGTGAGGTTGGACAACTCTTCTGACCCTAACTCGTACGGACCAATCAAGCCAACGGATCCCGTTCGGACATCAATCTCGATGCCCATGTCCGGGTAATTCGCGTGGACCTCTTGCGCGATCCTCGCTTGCCCTGCAAGCAGTTCTACCAGCGTATTTGATGCACCCATTTCCACAGAGACTCCATCGTTCTCGCGAAGAAGAGCAGCGATCGACGGTGGTAGTGGTGCGTTGCCCTTGAATCGAAGCACGGCTCGGAATGTTGGAAGTGTGCTCGAAGTAACCCCCGGCGAAACGAAGAGGCGCCCCCGATTCGAGGATCTCGGCGGTGGCGTCAATCTGTGATATGGCCTCTGCCCGCTTGCGAGCTTCGTCGACCGAGACTCCAAAGCCTTCGGCGTATGCACGCGCATCGACGAGAAGGGCCTCCTCTTCGGTGAGGGTCGCTGGTTCGTCCCCGAGTGGCTCCAGGGTGGTCGGGGTCACCCCGCTCACACTGGCTGCAGAAAGCATGAGCAGCACAGGGACCAAGAGCGCACGAGTGATTCGCGACAGCATGGCGAGCCTCCACCCCTCCGCGAGCCTCCCCCCTCCGTCGGCCGAAGTAGTGCCGTGACGGGCGATAGTGTATAGCTTCCTACCTATCTGTCAAATGGACCTGTACCTATCGATGAGGGATCGATCACGCGGGGACCTTGGAGCGGTTCAACATTGCCCACGGGTCGTCGGCGAGGATCTGGTCGAGATCGAGAGCGTCTCGCGGCGGCTCCGCGGAGGGCCGACCGAGCAGGTATCCCTGCGCAGCGGACAGCCCGAGGTCGCGACAGATTCGCAGCTGGTCTGCCGTCTCGACGCCTTCGGCGACGACCGTCGATCGCGTCCGCGCGGCAAGGTCGCGGATCGTCCGGACCACCTCGAGCGACGTTGCCTGATGGACACCGCCCTGGATGAGCGAGACGTCGATCTTGACGATGTCGAAGCGGATCTGGCTCAGGAGCCGCAGTCCGGCGTTGCCGGCTCCCACGTCGTCGGCCGCGATCCTCATCCCGAGGCGGCGCAGACCGGCCACGTTGGCCTGGAGTCGTGGCAGATCCTCGATCGTCTCGCGCTCCGTCAGTTCGACGACCACCCGAGACGGGTCGATCTCGTGGCCGCGCAGGATCGTGGCCAGGTGGCCGACGCTGAAGTCGACCGATTCGAGGGTCCGCGGGGAGATGTTGAGGCTGATATAGCCCGCGAGGCCGAGCTCTGCTGCCGTGGTCACGGCCGTTTCGATGCAGGCAAGGTCGAGGTCCATCGTTCGTCCGCTCATCTCGGCCGCGAGGAACAGGCTGCCGGGATCCGCGAAGCCCGACTCCGGGAACGGTCGAATGAGTGCCTCATAGCCGACGGGGCGACCGTCGTCGACCGCGAAGATGGGCTGGAACACCGCCCGCAGCGGGCGGAGGCTGACGACGCGCTCCACCAACGCGGAGAGTTCGGACGCGGGCCGGTCCAGACTGCCGGCCGGATAGCGCGCCGGGTCGTGGATCGTCACCGCGGTTCGGCCGTGGCGCTTGGCCCACGCCAGGGCCGATGCTGACTGGCGATAGAGCATGCTGCGGTCGCTTGCGAGTTGTGGGTAGGCAGAGATCCCGGCCGAGAACGAGATGCCGGCCGGCACGACGGGGCTTGCGGCCATCACCAGGGCCGAGGAAAGGATGCGACGCGTGGTCAGTTCAGCCCCGTCGGCATTCGTGTGCGGAAGCAGGACTGCAAACTCGTCGCCGCCGATCCTGAAGACGCCATCCGACTTCCGCAGCGCATGGGACAAGAGCGAAGCGACCGCCTGGAGCGTCGCATCGCCCACCGCGTGTCCACCCAGGTCGTTGATCCGGGCAAAGTCGTCCAGGTCGATGAGGGCGACGGCCACGTCGGTGCCGTACCGCTCGGCGCTCGCAATCTGGCGGTCCAGTTCGTCCTGGAAGGCTCGATGGTTGCCCAGGCCCGTCAGCGGGTCGCGCAGCGACTCCTCGCGCGCGCGCCGGTAGGCTTCGCCCAGCCAGATCCTCGCCTGATCCAGCCGTTCCGCCGGCTCGAGCACCCGCCGGGCCAGCCATACCGTGACAACGCCGAGCACCATCGAGGCTCCGGCGATGAGGATGGTCGGCAGCACCATCGGGCTGCCGTTTCCGATCGCGAGCCCGTACAGGACGGGGGTGGCGATGGCAATCGGGATCGTGAACATGACGAGCAGGGCTGCCCACAGGCGCAACCGGACGAGGCGGAGGCTGTCTGCCGCCGCCAATTCAGCTTCGAATCGGCGCTGATCGTCGTCCATGACTCCGTTCAGATGCGTGCTGGGTTCGCCAGCCCGCGTGGAGACCCCGGGCTAGGCAATTCATACCGCAGGTCGCGCCTGCGCGGTGTGGGACCGTGGTACGGGGAGAGCGTCGGCAGATGGGCCAGTGCGGCGACGCCCCGGGCCATGGTGCGTCCGGAGTGCGATCCACCGGGACAACGAGATCGACCGCCGGTCGCCCGGCGGTCGATGATCGGTGCAGCGTTGCGGCCGAAGCCGCCGGCTACCAGCGGTGCCCGGAAACAGGTCCCGCGTCGCGGCGATGGGTCGGCGTGGAAGTCACGGACTTGGTGTCCATGACTAGTACCACTTGATTCCAGCGCCCAGGCTGAGGGCCATCGACGCGAGCAGCGTCAAGACCACGGTGAAGCGCGCCAGGTTCGCCTTCACGATTCGGTACCTCACTAGGGTGAGCCTCACCTCGGGTCCGGCAACCGGGCGGTCTGCGGAGAACTCGCAGATCCCTGGCTTTGCGTCCCCACCTCGCGGCGGGTTTGCCCTGGACGAGACCGTCGATGGAGGATGTCTGTCCTCACGACGGAAGGTATGGTGATCGCACGGAAGTCCCCATGGGCCGGGAGTCCTGCCGGGCGGGGTGCCTTCGGGTCAGTGCGTCCACGCACCGCCCCCCTCGATGCGATACGCCGGAGCAGGGCGGGCAAGAAACGAGATCGACCGCCGGTCGCCCGGCGGTCGATGATCGGTGCAGCGTTGCGGCCGAAGCCGCCGGCTACCAGCGGTGCCCTGAGACGGGCCCCGCATCGCGACGAGGGATCGTCGTGGCAGTCATGGGCTTGGTGTCCATGACTAGAACCCCAGCATTCGGAATGCCGCGGACCACTTGATTCCAGCGCCCAGGCTGAGGGCCATCGACGCGAGCAGCGTCAAGACCACGGTGAAGCGCGCCAGGTTCGCCTTCACGATTCGGTACCTCACTAGGGTGAGCCTCACCTCGAGTCCGGTAACCGGGCGGCCTGCGAAGTTCACAGATCCCTGGCTTTGCGTCCCCGCCTCGCGGCGGGTTTGCCCTGGACGAGACCGTCGATGGAGGATGTCAGTCCTCACCGCGGAACGTACGGGCATTTGGGGGAGTTCCCCATGGGCCGGCAGTCCTATGGGCGGGGTGCCTTTGGGTCAGTGCGTCCACGCACCGCCGACCGCAGCCGGGCTCGCCGGGTCGGGGGACGCGGGGGTCATGTCGTTCCAAGGGTCGACCCGGCCGAGCATGCCGAGGACGATCGTCGTGGCCACGCCGATCCCGATCAGGACATCGCCGATCGAAAAGATATTCGCGAACGGGACCCACGCCGGCATCGCGAAGATGTCGGTCAGTGGAGCGAGCATCGGCGAACCCATCATCGCGCTATTGGAGTACACGTCACTGTCGCCTCGAGTGAGGGCCGCGAGCGCCTCGGGCGAAGCGGGCATGTACCCTCCATTGGCCAGGATCGCGGCCAGGTTGGACGCCGCTCCGACGGCCAGGATCGCCAGGCCAGGCAGGCGCCAATTGCGGATCACGGCGGCCAGCACGAGGAGCGAGGACGCGATGTAGATCGGAGGCCCAAGGTCGCCGATCCGTGCGGTCACCGGCTCGACGAAGAGCGCAACCTGGATGGCCATGCCCGCCGCGATGGCCGCACTCCAGCGAAGCTGAACGCGGCCCAGGTTCGACGGCCGACCGCCGAGCAGGAGGCCGATGACGACGGCCGCGATGATCGGGTAGATCAGGAACATGGATCCAACCTCACAGGGTGACCTGGACGGTGTGACTGGGCGTGATGGTTGCGGGGCGGGGCGCTGTCGGGAGGCGGACTCGGAGCCAGGCCTCCAGCGCCAGGTCGTCCATCGGGCGGCACAGCAGGTACCCCTGGCCGAGATCGCAGCCGAGAGCCAGCAGTCGGGCCTGTTGATCGGCATCCTCGATGCCTTCGGCGACGATCGCGAGGCTGAGTGACCGGCCGAGCGCAACGATGGCATGCGCGAATGCCCAATCCTCGGCGTTCCCCCTGCCGTCCACGATGAAGTCGCGCGCGATCTTCAGGATGTCGACCGGGAAGCGCCGCAGATACCCGAGCGACGAGTACCCGGTGCCGAAGTCATCGAGGGCGATTCGGACGCCGTGCCGGCGCAGGGCCTCGAGCGAGGCGATCGTGCCCTGGACGTCGCCAAACATCGCCGTCTCCGTCAACTCAAGCACGAGGCGGCCGGGATCGAGCCCGGCGGTAAGGGCGATTCCGAGCGTGTCTTCGACGAATCCGTCGAGGCGGACCTGCAGGGCCGAGATGTTGACGCTCATGTAGGAGGACTTCGCGAGCAGGCCGAGCTGGGTCCAGCGGACCGCCTGCCGACACGACTCGGCCATCACCCAGCGACCCAGGTCGACGATGCCGCCGGTGTCCTCGGCCAGCCGGATGAACTCATCGGGTCCGACGAGCCCGCGCGTCGGGTGCCTCCAGCGGACGAGCGCCTCGATCCCCAGGAGCGCGCCGTTGTGCAGGTTGAGGATGGGTTGGTAATGCACCAGGAGCTCGCCGTGGTCGATGCTGCGTGCCAGTTCCCGGCTCAGCTCGTGGCGCGCCACGATCGCGGAGTGGACCATCGGATCGAAGACGGCGACTCGGCGTTTCCCTTCCGCCTTGGCGGTGTACATGGCCATGTCCGCATGTCGCAGGAGGTCGGCCCCCCGGTCGGCTGCGTCGCGCGGGACGGCGATCCCGACGCTGCCCCCGACGACGAGCTCCATCTCGTCGATCACGAACGGAGCGCGCAGGACGTCGAGGATTCGTTGGGCCACCATGAACGCGCGCTCAAGACCCGGGGCGTCCTCCAGGAGGACCGCGAACTCATCGCCGCCCAGCCGCGCTGCAAGGTCCCCGGTCCTGATGCACGTCTCGATGCGTTCCGCGACACCAACGAGCAGCCGATCGCCCGCCTGATGGCCAAGCGTGTCGTTGACCACCTTGAAGTCGTCCAGATCCAGAAACAGCACGGCCGGGATCGTCTCCTCGGGTCGGTGGCCATCGGCCAGCCGGGCGTCGATCCGCTCGACGAACATCGCCCGGTTGGGCAGGCCCGTCAGCGAGTCGTGGTAGGCCTGATGGCGGAGCTGTTCCTTGAGGTTGGACAGTTCAGTGAGGCTCTGCTCGAGGCGACCGTTCTCGAGGGCAATCGCCGCCTGGTTGGCGACCATCTCCAGCAGACGGAGGTCGTCGGCCTGGAAACGCGTCCCCTCGGTGAGCCGGTTCGCGACGGTGATCTCGCCGATGAGGCCATTCTCGCCGGCCAGTCGTGACGTCATCGCCTGTCGAATGGCGATTGGCTGGCGACGCCATTGATCCGTCGGGCCATGAAAGAAGGGGCGGGTCGAGACGGAGACACGTTCACGGACCATGTCCGTCGTAGGCACCGTGACTGGCTGCATCGCCTCGGGCGGCAGCTCGTGATAGGAGCGCGTCACGAGCGCGGCGGTGTCATCACCTCGGGCGTACAGGACGATCTCGGCGATCTCCGCCCGGAACATCTCACGCGCGTGGTCCAGCAGCGCGACGATCGCCGAGTCCAGTTCCGGCGAGTTGTGCAGGATTCGGCTCGATTCGTACAACAGCTCGAGTCGCTCGTGTTTTTCCCGTTCGGATACGTACGCCTTGTACGCGGTGAGCAGCGTGGCGATCGGGATGGCCAACAGCCAGATCGACTGGGCGTCCGCCTGGAGTACGGTCACCGCCAGGAGCGACAGGCTCGTGTTGGCCAGCGCGACGAGGGCGCCGAACTGGATCATCTCGGGCAACTTCTGGAACTGCGGCGCACCGCCCGAGAGCGAGATCGCGGTCGCAATTGTCGTGGCCGCGAGGACGCTCGCCCCGAGGGCCGCGACGAACGCGGCAACCCAGTGTGCCGGGCCGATCTGCGGGCTCATGGGTACGAGGGCGTGGAACACCGTGAGCGCAACGAGACCGGTAAACGCGTAGTTGGCCAGGTTGAAGACCACCTTCAGAGGGTGTTCGCGCGACTGCCACAGGAGGGCGGCTCCCGAGCCGAACAGGTAGGCGGCCATGAATTCCATCGGCCCCAGGAAGAACAGGGCGACGACAAGGGGGACCTCGCTCAGCGAGAAGGCGTGTGTTTCCCGCCGAAAGTGAACCTGGACGTCGAACATCTCGGCCGACGCGAACAGGAGGGCCAGGACCGGCCACGGAATCAGAAACGGCGGAGCCGTCGACGGTAGGTCGGGAGCCACCAAGACGAGCCCGACCAGGGCAAGAAGACCCAGGAACCCGGTGAACGTGAGGACGCGCACCACGGGACGGCCGAGCGGACCGCGGACCAGCCAGCCGCGAACAGCCGGAACCCACGACGGCTCGCGCTGGGGGCGGTCGGACCTGGCAGGTGCAGCGTGGGTCTCGTGGGCGGGAGCTACTGAGGTGACTTCCATGGGCGTCCAGAGCAGTCTCGCCGTCGGTTCACCCCCTGAGGCTGCCCCGGTGGTCCGGGCCGGCTGGGACTTTCGGCGCCGACCTCGTCTTCCATGCCAACTGCACGTGGAGGGTGACGGGCGATGGGCTGATACGCTGTCGCGCCACGGGACCCCAGCCACGGACGCCACTGCCCTGACCGACGCCACTGCCCTGACCGCCGAATCGGAGCCGCACGTCATGGACCAGCCGCGCACGATCATCGACAAGATCTGGAACGACCATGTCGTTGCCGAGGAGCCGGACGCCCCGACCATCCTCGGAATCGATCTGCACCTCGTCCACGAGGTCACGAGTCCCCAGGCATTCTCCGGTCTTCGTGCGCGCGGCGTTCGTGTGCGCCGCCCCGGCCAGACGGTGGCGACGGCCGACCACTCCATCCCGACGCACCACCGCAGTCTGCCGATCGCCGACGAGATGGCTGCCGCGCAAGTTCACCAGCTCACCGAGAACTGTGCGGAGTTCGGGATCCCGCTCCATGGTCTCGGGTCCCCCAACCAGGGCATCGTCCACATCATCGGCCCCGAGCTCGGCCTCACCCAGCCCGGGATGACGATCGTCTGTGGCGATTCCCATACGGCAACACACGGCGCGTTCGGGGCCCTTGCCTTCGGGATCGGCACCAGCGAGGTCGAGATGGTCCTTGCGACCCAGACGCTCCTCCAGCGCCGACCGTTGACCTATGAGGTGCGGGTCGATGGCCGTCTTGCGCCCGGCGTGAGTGCCAAGGACATCATCCTTGCGCTCATCGCCCGGATCGGGGTCGGCGGGGGCACCGGCCATGTCTTCGAGTACACGGGCGCCGCGATCCGCGCGCTGACGATGGAACAGCGAATGACGATCTGCAACATGAGCATCGAGGGTGGCGCCCGCGCCGGCCTCATCGCCCCGGACGACACCACCTTCGAATTCATCGCTGGCCGCCCGCACGCGCCGGCCGGTGATCGATGGGACGCCGCGGTTGAGGATTGGCGGGCCCTGCCCACGGACGACGGGGCGCGCTACGACCGATCCGTGACGATCGATGCGGCGGCGCTCGAGCCGATGATCACCTACGGGACGAATCCGGGCATGGGCATCCCGATCACCTCGCGCGTCCCGGCACCCGCGGACCTGGCTGATCCTGCACAGCGGCGAGCCCTCGAACGTGCGCTCGAGTACATGGACCTTCGGCCTGGGCAGGCCATCCTCGGCCAGAAGGTGGACGTGGTCTTCATCGGGTCATGCACGAACGGCCGCATCAGCGACCTGCGCCTCGCGGCTGCGGCGTTGCGAGATCGGAAGGTGGCCGCCGGGGTCCGCGTGATGGTGGTCCCGGGCAGCCAGGAAGTGAAGCGGGAGGCCGAGAACGAGGGTCTCGGCGAGATCTTCCGCGCTGCCGGCGCCGAGTGGCGCGAGGCCGGCTGTTCGATGTGCATCGCCATGAACGGCGACCAACTCGCCCCCGGGCAGTACGCGGTCAGTACCTCCAACCGCAACTTCGAAGGACGGCAGGGTCGCGGCGGCAGGACGTTCCTGGCCTCGCCGTTGACCGCGGCGGCAAGCGCCATTGCCGGTGTGGTCGCGGATCCGCGGTCGCTGCCGGGCATCGAAGCGGCCGGCCTCCTGGGAGGGCGCTGACCATGACGGAGCGATTCACGACGTTCACCTCGAAGGTCATTCCGCTGCCCGCCGAGAATGTCGATACCGATCAGGTCGTGCCGGCCCGCTACCTCAAGGTGACCGACAAGGCCGGGCTCGCCGAAGCCCTGTTCCGCGACTGGCGCTTCGACGATGGTGGGGCGCTGCGCGAGCCGCCCTTCGTGCTTGACCGCCCCGAGATGGCCGGGAGGCAGATCCTCCTGGTCGGCGACAATTTCGGGAGTGGCTCGTCGCGCGAGCACGCACCGTGGGCGCTGACTTCGTGGGGTATCCGGGCCATCCTGTCCACGAGCTTCGCCGACATCTTTCGCTCCAACTCCCTCAAGAACGGCCTGCTGCCGATCGTCGTCGAATCGGAACAGCATCGCCAGCTCTTCGAACTCGTCGCGTCCGATCCCGACGCCACGATGACCATCGACCTCGAGGCCCAGCGGGTGCACCTGCCGGGAGACGTCGACCTCCCGTTCGATGTCGATCCCTTCTCCAGGTTGATGCTCCTCGCCGGGACGGACGAGATGGGTTACCTGCTCACCCGGGAGGCGGCGATCGCGCACTACGAGGAACGGCACCCGGCCCGTATCGACACGATCCACGCATCGCGCTGAACGGCGGGAACCCACCGGAGGGTGCCGGCGTCAGGCGCCCATGACCACCCGACCTTCGCTCGTCCTCATCGGACTCGTCGCCTTCGCCTTGATCGTCGCGGCCTGCACTGCCGCACCGGCCGCACCGGCGCCGACGCCCGGGCCGCCCGCCAGCGACGCTCCGGCCACCATCTCTCCCGACGAACCGGTCACGCGCGGCCCCGGCGGTATCTTGCCGGACCCGGGTGCAGGGGAGCCAGTGGACCTCGTGCCGCGACCTGGCCAGCGCGACGTCCATCCGGTGAACATCAACCTGATCGAGGTACGCTCGAACGGAGATCGGATCGCCGCCCGGCTGACCTGGACGAGCGGAGTCGAGCCGTGCCACGTCTTCGATTCGGTGCTGACAGGCGTCGACGGAACGACGATCACGCTGACGGTCCGCGAGGGATCCGGCGACGCGGGACAGGTCTGCATCGAGATCGCGCAGATCAAGACGACCGTCGTCGACCTCGGGGTCTTCGCGCCGGGAACCTACACGATTCGAGCCGGACAGGGCGATGCCCAACCGGTCCGCGTGACGATCGGCTGACCCGCACCCGAGCGCGGCGCGGTGAGGTGCCCGGCCGCGCTGTGCGACGATCTGGCCGGTGAATGTCTATGACCTGATCGCGATCACGATCCTCGTCCTGGCGATCGTCCTCGGCTTTCGTTCGGGCGCCGTCCCCCAGGTCGGGGGCCTGCTGGGCGCGATTGGCGGTGTCGTCTTCGCGGCCGCAGTGGTTCCGATCGCGATCGGCTTCCTTCCCGACATGGAGCCAACGCATCGGGCGCTGGGGGTTCTGATCGCGCTGCTTGCCGCAGTGGGCCTTGGCGAGGCCCTGGGCTCGGCGGTCGGGCGGCGGGCGGCCGCCAGGATGGGGGACGGGTTCGCGGCCGCGGCCGACGACGTCCTGGGCGGCTTCGTCGGGTTCGCCCAGGGCGTCCTCATCGTGTGGCTGACGGGCGGCGTGCTGGCCGCGGGTGCCGTGCCGCCACTCACCGGGGTCGCCCAGACGTCGACCGCGATGCGGACGATGGCGCGCCTCCTGCCGCCACCGACCCAGCTGGCGAGCGAACTCGGGCGCCTCCTCGATGCGTCGGGGCTGCCCGACGTGTTCGTTGGCCTCGAGCCCATCCCGGCCGCACCGGTCGACGTGCCCGACGACACGTCCGCGGTCGCCATCGCCGGAGCGGCGGTCCGGAGCACCGTCAAGGTGTCCGCCGCAGCCTGCGGAGTGCAATCGCAGGGGACGGGGTTCGCGATCGCGGGCGAGTACGTCGTGACCAACGCGCACGTCATCGCCGGCGCCCGCACGATCCGGGTAACCCTCTCGGGACGCCTTGTCGACGCGACCCCGGTCCTGTTCGACGGCGATCTGGACGTGGCGGTCCTGTACGCTCCGCGCCTGGGAGCCGCGGGCCTCCGGTTCGCCACCGTGGAACCGACCCGGGGCACCGTGGCAGCAGCGCTTGGCTTTCCGGGCGGGGGCTCGCTCAGCATCGTGCCGGCGGCGATCTCGGGACGATATGACGCCGAGGGCCTCGATCTCACGGGAACCCGCCCCGTCGTTCGGCGCATCCTCGAGCTTCGCGCCGAGATCGAGCGCGGCGATTCAGGCGGGCCGCTCATTCTCGCCGACGGGACCGTCGGCGGCGTGATCTTCGCCGAGTCGCGGGTGGACCCGTCGGTCGGGTACGCGCTGTCCTCGGCGGAGGTCGCCACGCGCGTGGCTCCGGCCGTCGGGCGGGCCGGCGCCGTCCCCACCGGCGCCTGCATTCGCTGACACGCGACGCATCGCCCGGGGGTGGGCCGCAGCCCGTACCATGCGCGCATGTCGGCCCAGCGCGCCATCGAACCGACCGGCCTCGACCAGCTCGCGGAGGCGTTCTGGGACGCATACCTCGCGTCCAATCCGACCGCGGCAACAACGTTCGGCGACCATCGATACGACGACCGGTTGGAAGATCACTCGCCGGGGGCCATGGCCGACTCCGCGGCGGCGTTCCGTTCGCTCCGCGCGGCTGTGCTCGCGCTCTCGGACGCAACGGACTGGGTCACTCGCGCGGAGCTCCTCGAGGAGATCGACGGTCAGATCGTAGGTCTCGAGGCCGGCCTCGAGACCTGGTCGGTCGACCCGCTCAACGGACCGCAGGTCGCGCTGCCAAACCTGCCCCAGGTCCAGGTGGCCGATACGCCCGAGCGTGCCGCGGCGATGGTCGAGCGGTGGCGCGCCATGGGGCCGTACATCGACCAGGAGACGGACAACCTTCGGCTCGGCCTCGCGTCCGGGCGAGTGGCCACGATCGAGCCGGTCCGACGGACGATCGATCAGCTGCGGGCGCTCGACGACCTGCCGCTCGAGGACTGGCCGCTCTTGGCGCCGCTCGGCGACGACCGATCGTCCTGGTCGACAGTGGCACGCGACGGGTTCGCTCGAGATCTGCGCGCTGCCGTCCGCGACATCGTGCGGCCCGCGTTCGGTCGATACAGGGAGCTGATCGAACAGGAGATCCGACCGGTGGCCCGATCGTCGGATCGACCGGGCATTGCCAACGTCGCGGGCGGCGAGGCCGCCTACCGGCAATTCATCCGCCTTCATGTGACACGTGCGATCGAACCCGACGTCATTCACCGGACGGGCCTCGACGAGGTGGCCCGCATCGACGCGGAGTGGGCAACGCTCGGTCCAAGGGTTCTCGGGACTCCCGACCTGGCATCGACCCTCGACGCACTTCGATCGAATCCGACGCTCTACTTTTCGACCGGAGACGAGATCGTGTCCAGCGCGGAACGCTCGCTGGCTCGAGCCCGCGCCGCCATCCCGGCGTGGTTCGGTCGGCTCCCGAGGGCGGACTGTGAGGTCGCCCCCATCCCGGATCACGAGGCGCCCGACTCGACGATCGCGTACTACCTCTGGCCGGCTCCCGGCGGAGAGCGACCCGGCCGGTATTACGTCAACACGCACGAGCCCACGACCAGACCGCGCTACGAGGCTGAGGCATTGGCCTTCCACGAATCGATCCCCGGGCACCATCTCCAGATTGCCCTCGCCCAGGAGCGGGCGGACCTCCCGGCATTCCGGCGGAACCTCGGAAGCACCGCGTTCGCCGAGGGGTGGGGCCTGTACGCCGAGCGCCTCGCGGATGAGATGGGCCTCTATTCGGGCGACACCGACCGGCTCGGGATTCTCTCCTACGACGCCTGGCGGGCGTGCCGATTGGTCGTCGACACGGGGATCCATGCCCTCGGCTGGTCGCGCCGGCAGGCCATCGAGTTCATGACCGCCCACACCGCTCTCGGTCTGAACAACATCGAGAACGAGGTCGACCGCTATATCGTCTGGCCCGGCCAGGCGCTCGGCTACAAGCTCGGCCAGCTCGAGTTCCTGCGGCTGCGAGCCGAAGCCACCGATCGCCTCGGGCCCGGCTTCGACATCCGGACGTTCCACGACGTGGCGCTGGCCGAGGGCGCGGTGTCCCTCGAGACGCTGTCGCGGATCGTGCACACCTGGCTGGATCGCGGCGGGCGCGCCTAGCTGAACTACACCTAGACTGTCGTCACCGAACCGTTGCCGCAGAGGACTCGCCGGAATGTCCGACCGCCCCCACCCGTACGACCAACCGTCCGATCCCGCGAAGCGTCACTCCGCGGCGCTCACGGACGGACCCGATCGCGCCGCCGCGCGGGCGATGCTCAAGGCGATCGGGTTCACCGACGAGGACCTGGCCAAGCCGCTCGTGGGCGTGGCCACGACCTGGATCGAGACGATGCCGTGCAACTACAACCAGCGGCGGCTGGCGGAGTTCGTCAAGGAGGGCATCCGGGCGGCCGGCGGCACGCCGATGGAATTCAACACGATCGCAGTCAGCGACGGCGTGTCGATGGGATCCGAGGGGATGAAGGCATCGCTGGTCAGCCGCGAGGTCATCGCCGACTCCATCGAACTGGTCGTGCGCGGCCACTTGCTGGACGGCCTCGTCTGCCTCGTCGGCTGCGACAAGACGATCCCTGCCGCGGCGATGGCCCTGGCCCGCCTCGATGTCCCGGGCCTCGCGCTCTACAACGGGACGATCTATCCCGGCACGTACAAGGGCAAGCGGAACGCGACGGTCGTGACCGTCTTCGAGGCGATCGGCGCGTACCGTGCCGGGAAGATCACCCTCGACGAGCTGTACGAGATCGAGAACGTGTCCTGCCCGGGGGCCGGGGCGTGTGGCGGCCAGTTCACGGCCAACACGATGAGCACCGTGATGGAGTTCATCGGCCTCTCGCCGGCCGGCCTCAACGGGATCCCGGCCGAGGATCCGGCCAAGGACGCGGCTGCCCGCGCGGCCGGCGAGCTGGTCATGGACCTCGTCCGGCGCGACGTCCGACCCAAGGACATCGTCGACCGGCGAGCGCTCGAAAACGGGATCGCCTCGATCGCGGCGACCGGTGGCTCCACCAACGGCGTCCTGCACATGCTGGCGATCGCCCACGAGTTCGGGATCCCGCTGTCGATCGACGAATTCGGCGAGGTCGCCGACCGCACGCCGATCGTCGCGGACATGCAGCCCGGTGGGCGTTACACGGCGGCGGACATCCACGACGCCGGCGGGGTCGCGCTCGTCATGCGCGAGCTGCTGAAGCGACGCCTCGTCCACGGCGATGCGCCAACGGTCGACGGTCGAACGATCGCAGAGATCGCCGCCGCGGTCGTGGAGACCGAGGGCCAGGACGTCGTCGTCCCGATCGAGCGACCGATCAAGCCGGTGGGGGGCCTGGCGATCCTGCGTGGATCCCTGGCCCCGGACGGCTGCGTCGTCAAGCTCGCCGGCCACGAGCGGCGAGAGCATCGCGGTCCGGCCCGCGTCTTCGATTCGGAACAGGCCTGCTACCAGGCCGTCCGTGCCCAGCAGATCCGGGCCGGGGACGTCGTGGTCATCCGCTATGAGGGGCCGGTCGGTGGACCCGGAATGCAGGAGATGCTGTCGGTCACGGCAGCCCTCGTCGGCGAGGGCCTGGGCGACCAGGTGGCGTTGATCACCGACGGTCGGTTCTCGGGGGGGACCCACGGCCTGATGATCGGCCACGTCGCTCCCGAGGCGGCGCTCGGTGGACCGATCGCCCTGGTCGCCGAGGGCGACACGATCGTCATCGACGTCGAGCGCAAGGCCCTCGACCTCGACGTGCCGGCGGATGTGCTCGTCGATCGCGCGGCGGCGTGGTCGGCACCCGCGCCGCGTTACCCGGGCGGCGTCATGGGCAAGTACGCCGCCCTCGTGTCATCCGCATCGGACGGGGCCGTCACGACCGGCCAGCGACTGGCCACGATGCTCGGCGAGCGTCGTGCCTCGCCCATCGTCGGCCCTGGTTCGACCGCCGCCACGACTGAGGCGTCGCCGATCACGGGTGGCTGACCCGCTGGCGCGACCGTGGTCGGTCACGCATGGCCGGGCGATGGGGCAAGATGATCGGGTGACCAGCGACGAAGCCACGCCCGGGACTGGGCCGGCGCCCACGCCACTCCCACCCGATCCGGCCGCCTACGATTCGCCGCGGGCCGCCCTGGCCCGGGAGCGCGGCCTCTCGGCACCGTACATTGCGGGGGGGAGCGATCCAGAGCCCGAGGGGGGTCGGCGCCAGGACCGCTTCTACGGTCGGCTGCTCATCGCAATGGTCGTGACCCTGGTGCTCGCCGGCTTCGTCCTCGGGATCCTCGACAATCTGCTGACGGGCGCAGGGACGCGCTGATGGCTGTGCTCGACCTGCCCCGCGCGGCCGACTTGACCGAAGCGTCCTGGGATCGTGCCCATGAGCGCATGGTCGAGGACCTCCGCCAGCTGATCCGGATTCCCTCCGTGAACCCACCGGATCCTCCCGGCTCGGACGGCGAGTTGCGAGCAGCGCGCTGGATTGCCGGCGCCCTGACCGAGGCGGGCCTCCAGCCCACGGTCGTCGAGCCCTTTCCCGGGCGGGGATCGGTCGCCGCGCGCCTGCGGGGTGACGGCACGGGCGGCGACCCGCTCCTCCTCCTGTCCCACCTCGACGTGGTCCCGGCCCCGGCCGCCGAGTGGTCGCACGATCCGTTCGGGGGCCACCTCGAGGACGGCTACGTCTGGGGTCGAGGCGCCGTCGACATGAAGAACCTGCTGGCGATGGAACTCGCCGTGGTCCGGCTCCTCGCCGAGCGCGCTCGCGCCGCCGGGCTCGACCCGGCCGGCGATCCGGTGCCCGGGCTCCGGCGCGACGTGCTGGTGGTGTCGACGGCCGACGAGGAGGCCGGCGGTCATGAGGGGATCGGCTGGATCGTGAGGGAGCATCCGGAATGGCTCCTCGCGGCCGGTGCGCTCAACGAATCGGGGGGGTTCTCGGTCGAGGTTGGAGGCCGGCGGCTCTATCCGATCCAGGTGGCCGAGAAGGGGTTCGCGGTCTACCGGATCACGGTTCATGGCACATGGGGGCATGGCTCGATGCCGCGCGAGGACAACGCGGCCGTCGTCGCGGCGCGGGTCATCGGACGGCTGGCGACACCCGGTGCACCGCGGATCACCGACCCGATGCGCCGCTTCCTCGACGTTCTCTCGCGCCATCTGCCGCCCGAAACCGCGAAGGCATTGCTGGCGAGCGCGATGGGCGATGGAGTCGACCCCGCCCGGACGCCCGACCCCGCCGCTGCAGGGCTCGTCGAGCCCCAGACCGCGCGTGCCCTCCAGGCGCTCTTTCGCGACACCATCTCGGTCGGCGTGGTACGTGCCGGCATCAAGTACAACGTCATCCCGGGCCGGGCAACCATCGACATCGACTGCCGCGTCCTGCCCGGCACGAGTGAAGCGCAGATGCGGGCCGATGTCGTCGATCGGCTCGGATCGGACCTCGCCGCGGTCTGCGACGTGGACCTCATCATCTTTGGCGGAACCGTTGAGTCGTCGATCGATACCGACCTCTACCGGGTGCTCGAGGCGACGATTCTCGATCACGACCCGGACGCGATCCCGGTCCCGACGATGATGCCGTTCGCCACCGACGCCAAGCACCTCGCTGCACTGGGCGTTCCGTGCTACGGCTTCTCGCCGCTGCTGATGCTCCCGGAGGAGCGCTACTTCGAGCGGTTCCACGGGGTGGACGAGCGGATCTCGCTCTCCGCCCTCCGCTGGGGCCTCCCCGTCCTGTACGACGCCGTTCGCCGATTCTGCGGTTGACGGCGAGCGAGTTGACGGCGAGCGGGCCGAGAGCCCGCCCACCGTCGTTCCCCCGTGTCGGTTGTCGTCAGCGCGACCCGGGCCGATGCTCGCGGATGACCAGCGCCGTCGACATCGCCAGGGCCAGCAGACCCAGGGCGATCAGGATCGGTGCCGTTCCCGACGCGGCTCCGAACCCGTCGACCGTGGAGGTCGGCGGCGTCGTGGCCGCTGGTGTCGTCGCCGCCGGTGTCGGGGCCGGGGCGGCAGCCCCGATCTGCCCGCGGATTTCTCCGCCAGGGTTGGCGGCCGTGTGGAGGTTGAAATACGTGCCGCCGGCCTTGATCGCGGCGACGGCGCCCGCGTAGTCGGTCACGGACCCGGTGGCGCTGAAGTTGGCGGATGTGAGGCTGCCGAGCATCGGGCTGGCCGACGCCGTCAGTGGGAGCATGACCCCGCCGGCGACACCCGCCGCGCCGAGGTGGATGTGCGAGGCCGTGAGCGCGCCGGACAGCCCGCTGTAGCTCACCCGGTACCAGATGCGGGCGTTGTCGGCGCTGAAGACGACGAGACCCGAACCCGTCGCCGATGTCGTGACGGCGGGCACCTCCTGGGCGCCGTTGATCGTGGCGTCGAACGCGTCGACGGTCGTGACGAGGTTGCCGCGAATTTCGCCGCCGGGATTGGCCGCCGTGTGCAGGTTGAAATAGGTCGTTCCGGCCCTGATCGCGGCGAGGGCCTGGGCAAAGGTGGTCACAGACCCGGTCGCGCTGAAGTCGGCCGACGTCAGAACGCCGTCCATCGGGCTGGCCGAGGCCGCTAAGGGCAACATGACGCCCCCGGCCACACCCGGAGCACCGAGATGGATGTGCGCCGCCGTGAGGGCGCCCGAGAGGCCGCTGTACTCCACGTGGTAGGCGATGCTGCTGTCGTCGGAGCTGATCGCGACCCAGCCAACGCCGCTGGCGGCGGTCGCGACCGGTGGGACCTCCGAAGCCCCATCGAGAGCGGCCAGGCGGCCGCTGGGGTTGGCCGCCGCGGCGGTACCTGGGATTGCCAGCAGCGCCAGCGATGCGGCGGCGATGGCTGTTCGGAAACGCATCGGTTTCCCTCCTCCTTCTTGTTCGGGGCACGACCGGGCAGACGGGTCGCGGCGCCGACGCAGACAGATACGCCGGCGGGCGCCGGTCGGTTTATCGGAGCGAGAACCGCCGGTCGCTGCGAGGCGTATTCCGTGGCATGGGACCATCCGCCCTCCTACGCCCATTCGCGATCGTTGTGCTCCTCGGCGTGACAGAGCTCGCACCCGCGATCGTTCGAGGCGCAACCCACCAGGTGACGGCACAGAGCAGTCCCTATGTCTTCGCGCCGTCGCAGCTGACCGTCACGGTCGGCGACACGGTGACCTGGACGATGGCTCCTGGAGATCCACACACCGTGACGTCGGGCACCTACAACGCGAGCGGCGTCCATCCGGACGGCCTGTTCGATTCGAACACCCTTGTGGCGGGCCAGACGTTCAGCTACACCTTCACCGTGGCCGGCGAGATCCCCTACGTCTGCGAGATCCACGCGGACAGCGGAATGGTCGGACGGGTCGTGGTCCAGGCCGCGGCGACACCGCAACCCACCCCCGCGCCGACCTCTCCACCGACGTCAACACCCACGAAGCCACCGACGGCGCCACCAACGCCCGTGCTCACGGTCACGGCCTCACCCTCCTCGAACCCGACTCCGGCTGCAACCGAGTCCTCAGGGGATCCGCCTTCCACGTCGCCGACCGGGGTGCCGTCGCCAACCTCGGCCGCGGTCGCATCCAGCGGTTCGAGCCCTGAAGGCACCCACAGCCCCGCCGGCGGCGAACCGGGAGTCTCGGCCGGCGGAGGCGGCCTGGCACTCGCGATCGCCATGCTCATTGCGGTCGCGCTCGCGGTCGGCGTGGTCGTCAGGATGATCCTGGCAAAGCGTCGGCGAGCCTGACGTTCTGGCCGCCCGGCGCCGGATCAGTCGCGAGGACTGCGCACCAATCGGCCGCGACGTGAGATCGCGTGTGTCGCGAGTGCGGCGACACCCATTGCGACGAGCGCCCGCTCGGCAGTCGGCATCGGGCGGACCGCCGTCAGGAACTGGTCCGCACGGGCACGGTCGACGAGGCGTAGCAGGGCCTGGCCGCGCGGGGTAAGCACGAGGGTTCGTTGCCGTCTGTCCTCGGGCTCCTCGCGGCGCTCCACCAGCCGCCGTTTCGACAGTCCGTCCACGAGTCGACTGGTCGCCGACGGTGATCGACCGAGCACTTCGGCCAGCTCCCCGATCGTCGTCGTGCCTCCGTCGGCCAGGACGTACAGCGCCGCGAGCTGGGTGAATCCAAGGCGAAGGCCGCCAAGTTGGGAAGCAAACCCGACGACGAGCTCGCGCCACAGGGCGCGCCCCATCGCCACCCGCTCCGAAATCTGCCGCACGTTCTGGATCCGTGTTCCGGCGGCGACGATCGGCGCGGCCAGGTCCGCCTCGAACCTCCGGGTGATCGCCCGGACAGGTGCCGCCCGACGGGTGACCCGACGCGGACGCCCCGCTGATGGGGTGCTGCTCATTGCCAGAGCGTACATCGAAATCGTGCACGGATGCGTGCAGTGGCGCATGCAAAGCACGCTGGCGGACGCTCCGGGATGCGACGATCGGCGCAATGACCTCGTACGCATTCGTCTTTCCCGGACAAGGCTCCCAGTCGGTGGGCATGGGCCATGCGCTGGTCTTCCGCTCGGCGGCCGCCCGGGCCATCTTCGAGCAGGCCGAGACGGCGCTTGGTGAACCGATCGCACGCATCGCCTTCGAGGGTCCGGCCGAACACCTCGATCGCACCGAGAACGCCCAGCCGGCACTCCTCGTGACGTCGATCGCGTACCTGGCCGCACTGCGCGAGCGCTGGGCTGAGCTCGGCATCGATCCCGGCGAGCCCCGCTACGTGGCCGGCCACTCGATGGGCCAGTACTCGGCCCTCGTGGCAGCCGGGGCGCTGTCTCTCGAGGACGGTGTCCGCCTCGTCCGTGAGCGCGGGCTCCAGATGCAGGCGTCGGGCGGTGGCCGCGAAGGCGCGATGGCGGCAATCATCGGTCTCGACGACGCGGCCTTGCCGGACCTCATCGCACAGGCTGGCGTGGCGGGGATCTTCGGCGTCGCCAACCGCAACGCCCCGGGCCAGGTCGTCGTATCGGGCGAGCGAGGAGCGATCGAGGCGAGCGCCGAGATCGCGAAGGCCCTCGGAGCGCGCAAGGCGATCGTCCTCCCCGTGTCCGTGGCCGCGCACTCGCCCCTCATGGCCGACGCGGCGACGGCGATGACGCGCGTCCTGGCGTCGGTCGCCTTTCGGGATCCGGTACCACATCTCCTGGCGAACGCCGATGCGCGCCTGCTTGACACCGCCGAGAGCTGCCGCGCCGAACTCGTCGAGCACCTCACCACCGGCGTGGACTGGGTTCGTGCCGTCGAGCGGATGGCCGCCGACGGTGTCACGACCTTCGTCGAGGTCGGACCCGGACGGGTCCTCACCGGGCTCATCAGGCGGATCGCGCCGGACAGCGACGCGATCGCGCTCGACGACCCATTGGCACCGGATCGCCTGTTCATCCCCTTCGCCCCAGTGCCGGCCGCAGCCGGCGACCCCGCCTGACCGTCCGTTCCAGGGAGGATCCAGCCACCGTGCGAGCACCCGACTACAACCGCCGCGTCGTCGTGACCGGCCTCGGCGTCATCAGCTCCGTCGGCAACAACGTCGATACCGCCTGGTCGAATCTCCTGAACGGCGTCTCCGGGATCGGCACGATCACCCGTTTCGACCCGGCCCCGTACGACGCCAAGCTGGGCGGCGAGGTCAAGGACTTCGTCGCGTCAGAGTGGATGGACGCCAAGGCGGCGCGACGCAGTGAATCCAGCCTGCACTTTGGCGTGGCCGCCGCCAAGCAATCCCTCGCCGACAGCGGTTTCGAGATCACCGACGAGAACCGCACGGAGGTCGGCGTCGTGTTCGGTTCGGGGGCCGGCGGGCAGACCCTGATGATCGACAACTTCGCGACGCTCCACGAGAAGGGCCCCGACCGTGTCGCGCCCACGTTCATCGCCAACGCGCTGGTTGATTCGTGCTCAGGGATGATCGCCATCGAGACCGGTGCGATCGGCCACAACATCAGCATCGTGAGCGCCTGCGCGACCGGCACCCACAACGTGGCCGAGGCCGCCGAGGCGATCCGGCGCGGCGACTGCATCGCGATCCTGTCCGGGTCGACCGAGGCACCGCTCATCGAAGTCGCGCATGCAGGCTTCGCCAACATGCGCGGCCTCGGCATGCCCCGGCCGGGCGAGGATCCCGAGACGGTCACCCGCCCGTTCGACCTGACCCGCAACGGGTTCGTTCTCGGCGAGGGCGCAGCGGGCCTGTTCCTCGAGGATCTCGACCACGCCAGGGCACGTGGCGCCCACATCTACGCCGAGGTCGTCGGCTACGGTTCCGCGGCCGACGGCTGGGACATGATCCAGCCGATCGAGGGAGGCACCGGCTCCGCTCGTGCGATGAAAATGGCCCTGGATCGTCGCGGCGTTCCGGCCGACGAGGTCGACCTGATCAACCCGCATGGGACATCCACGCCGCTCGGCGACAAGCGCGAGACCGAGGCGATCTGGACGGTCTTCGGAGATCGTGCGGCACGCGAGCGGCACTCCCTGATCATCAGCGGGACGAAGTCCATGACCGGCCACATGATGGGCGGCGCCGGTGCGTTCGAGGCCTTCGCGACGGTCAAGGCCGTGGCTGAGCAGGTCGCGCCGCCGACGATCAACTATCGCGACTCCGACCCGGACTGCGACCTGTGGGTCGTGCCCGAAGCCGTCCCGATGCCCATCCGCTACGCGCTGTCGAACAACATCGGCCTCGGCGGCCACAACGGGGCCGTCATCTTCAAGCGCTACGACGGGGACTGAGCCGGGCCGCCCGCAGGCCGCGGCACCCGACGGTGGCACCGCAGCCTGGGGCTACAATCGCCTCCGACGCGAACGACTAGCCCGAGGTAGCTGTGCCCAGCCAGGATCCCGCCCGTCGTGCCGTGGTGACCGGCCTCGGTGCCGTCACCCCCATCGGCAACGACGCGACAACGTACTGGCGGAACCTCCTGGCCGGCGTGTCAGGGGCCGGACCGATCACGACCTTCGATGCGACCGGCTTCGACGTGCGCATCGCGGCCGAGGTCAAGGGCTTTGATCCGACGGTCGCGATGGACCGCAAGATGGCACGACGGATGAGTCGATTCATCCACCTCGGCGTCGCCGCGGCCACGGAAGCCGTCGAGGACGCCGGCCTGAACTTCGATGCCTGGACCCCGGAGCAGCGCGATCGGGTCGCCGTGGTGATCAACACCGGTGGCGGCGGGATGGAGGCGGTCACCGACGGCGACAGCGCCCTCCGCGAGAGGGGGCCCGGACAGGTCTCCCCCTTTGCCGTCCCGGCCATGTCCGGATCGATGGCTGCCGCCCAGGTCTCGATGAAGTACGGGCTCACCGGATCGGTCATCACCCAGATCGCGGCCTGTGCCTCCGGGGTCATCGCGTTCCAGGACGCGCTTCGGCTCATCCAGGCAGGTGAGGCCGATGTCGTGATCGCCGGTGGATCGGAAGGCCCCCTGCTGCCGATCGCGTTCGCCGCGCTCTCGAACATGGGCGCGCTGTCCAAGCGCAACGACGAGCCCGAGCGCGCGTCGCGCCCGTTCGATCGCGACCGGGACGGATTCCTGTTCGGGGAGGGTGCGGGCGTGGTGGTCCTTGAGTCGGCCGAGCACGCGATGGCCCGCGGGGCGACGATCCAGGCCGAGGTCATCGGAGCGGCGCTGACGGCGGACGCGTTCCACATCTCCGCGCCGGAGCCGACCGGGCGAGGCGCGATGATGGCCATGACCAAGGCGCTCCGGTCCGCCGGGGTCGCACCAGACGAGGTCGATTACATCGTCGCCCATGGCACGTCCACGCCGCTCAACGATGTGACCGAAACGAAAGCCATCAAGCGAGCGTTCGGCGACCACGCCTACAGGGTGCCGATCAGCAGCCCGAAGTCGATGGTAGGGCACCTTCTCGGTGCCGCCGGTGCCGTGGCCGGGATCGCGGCGGTCGGTGCCATTCGCGAGGGCTGGATTCCGCCGACGGCGAACCTCGAGAACCCGGATCCCGAGTGCGACCTGGACTACGTGCCGCTCGTAAAGCGCCAGGTGAAAGTGGACACCGCGATCATCAACGGCTTCGGCTTCGGCGGCCAGAACGCGGTCGCGGTCTTCCGGCGCTTCGAAGCCTGAGAACCGAACGGATCAGCCGGCCCGGCGGGCCAATCGGCGAACAGCAGCGATCGCATCGGTCGTCGTCATGGCGGCCCCATGCGGCGCACGCCTACTCGCTGAGCGAGCGGCCTTCGAAGGCGTCCATCGCGGCCGCCAGACGCGGCGGCACGGGGATCGGCCGTTCGGCGCGATAGTCGTAGGTGACGAGGACGGATTCGGACACGGCCACGAGTCGGGCCTCGCCGTACCGGCTCCTGGGAGCGGTGAGACGGTGCTCCAACCTGAAGCTCGTGCGTCCGCGACGCGTCGCTCGAGTCTCCACGGTGAGCGTCTCGCCGTAGAACGCCGGGGATCGATAGGTCACCCGGGCCTCCGCCAGGATCATCCCCTCGTCCACTCCGTGCACACCCACCGGGAGCGGCTCACCGCCGACCATTTCGTAATACGCGACCCGGGCGATCTCGAAATAGGTCAGGTACGAGGCGTTGTTGACGTGGCCCATGGCATCGGTATCGGCGAACCGAACGACGATGTCCTGGCGGCACGCGAAGTCTCCCGGGAGGTCGCGCGCGTCGGGCGGAACCTCGATCCGGGACCGGGGCGGGGCGACCGGTCGTCCGTCCATGGGCGGAGTGTAGGATGCCGCCGATGAACCGTGTCCGGATCCCGCCCTGGTTGCGTCGCGCCGTCGAGGCGGCACTCGTCGCAGGACTCGTGGCCACCGCCAATCTCGTCGGAGCACGGATGACCGCGGGCGCCGACATCTGGGCGCTCCCTGCGGGCGTCACCGGTGCGCTCATTCTCTCGCCATCGGTCTTCGCCCTGGCCGTGGTTCCAACCACGTATACCGTTGCGATGGCGGCGACGCGGACCGACGCGATCCTCGGAGCGATCGTTGCCTTCCTGCTCGCCGCCGACGTCACGGCGATCCTGGCGGCGGGGCCGCTCGAGGTCGGTACCTCCGGCGTGACGATGGCGGCCGGGCTCCTGGCACTCCTGCTCGCGCTGCCCGCGGCGATCGTCGGCACCGTGGCCGGTCAGGTCGTGGTCCCCATCGGATTTGGGCGGCGCGCCGGCGGCTGGGCGGCGGTCACAGCGGCCGTGGCCGCGGGCGCCGTCCTGACAATCCTGGCCGCGATCGCCTGATCGGCACGCGACGCGAGGACTACTCGACGATCAATGTCCCGATCATCCCGGCCTCGGCGTGGCCGGGCACGGTGCAGCTGATCCGGTAGGTGCCCGGAGCGTCGATCCTCACGCGAATCCGCTGGGTCTGGCCCGGCCGGGCCCCGGCATCGACATTGGCGAGCCCCTCGACACGCCAGTCGTGGAAGATGAGGTCGTCGTTCCTGAGTTCAATGACCACGAACGATCCTTCGGTCACGCGGATCTCGGCCGGCTCGAAGCGCAGGTCCACAGCTCGGACCTCGACCTGCTGCGCTCCACCATCGATCGCCCGGTCGGCGGCCACCACCCCGCCGGCGACGCCGACGGACGCGAGGGCGATCGCGACGAGGAACGATGCCTCGCGGAGTCGCGCGACCCACCCGTGCAACTGGCCGCGCGATGCACCCGGTCGGGCATCGAAACGACGGAGCCGGAGCGAATTGGTCACGACGGCGACCGATGACAGGGCCATCGCGCCGGCGGCCATCGCCGGGTTGAGGAGCACGTGGAACGCGGGAAACAGGATGCCCATCGCGACGGGGATGAGCAGGACGTTGTAGCCGAACGCCCAGATGAGGTTCTGGCGGATCGTCCGCATCGTGGCTCGCGACAGCCCGATCGCGGCGGCCACTCCGCGCGGGTCGCCACCCACCAGGGTCACGTCTGAAGCCTCGATCGCCACGTCGGCGCCGGTCCCGATGGCGACGCCAAGATCGGCCTGCGCCAGGGCCGGTGCGTCGTTGATCCCGTCACCCACCATCGCCACGACGCGCCCGAGTGCCTGCAACTCGGCGACCTTCGCGGCCTTGTCGGCCGGCAGGACCTCGGCCATCACCCGGTCGGCGCCGATCCCGACTTGCCGTGCCACGGCCTCCGCGGTGATCCGGGCGTCGCCGGTGACCATCCAGACGTCGATCCGCTGGGAGTGCAACTCTCGCACCGCCTCGGCCGCCTCGGCCTTGACCGGATCCGCGATGAGGAGCAGGCCGGCCGCCCGACCATCGATTGCCACGAACGCCGCCGTCTGGCCGTCCGCCGCGGCGTCCGACGCCTGTCCGGTCAGCGCCCCGAGGTCGATGCCACGCTCGACCATCAGGCGGACGTTCCCCACGAGAACCGCGCGAGCGGCACCTTCGATCGTGACCGTTCCTTCGACGCCGTGGCCGGCGATCGCCGCGAAGCCCTCGACCGCGCCGAAGCCCAGTTCACTCTCGCGGGCACGGGTCAGGATGGCCGCACCGAGCGGGTGCTCGCTGCCCTTCTCGAGGGAGCCCGCCAGGTCGAGAAGCGCGCGCTCATCGACCCCATCGGCGGTGACGATCGTCGCGACCCGGGGCTTGCCGAGCGTGAGCGTCCCGGTCTTGTCGAGCATGACCGCGTTCACCCGGTGGGCGTTCTCGAGCGCTTCACCGCCGCGAATGAGGATCCCCGCCTCGGCGCCTCGCCCGGTTCCGACCATGATCGCGGTCGGCGTTGCCAGGCCCATCGCGCATGGGCAGGCGATGACGACGACCGTGATGAACGTGGTCAGGGCAAACGTGAGGCGTGGCTCGGGTCCACCAAGGAACCAGACGATGAACGTCAGTGACGCGACGACGATGACGGCCGGCACGAACGTCTCGGCGATTCGGTCGGCGAGGCGCTGGATGGGCGCCTTGGAACCCTGGGCGCGCTGGACCATCTCGACGATCCGGGCGAGGGCCGTGTCCCGCCCGACCCGTGTCGCACGCATGACGAACATTCCCGTCGAATTGAGGGTCGCGCCGATGACCTCGTCGCCGACGCTCTTGGACGCCGGGATCGGCTCGCCGGTGAGCATCGATTCATCGACGGCCGAGGCGCCTTCGACGATGCGACCGTCCACCGGGACCTTCTCCCCCGGACGGACTCGGAGCAGATCGCCCGCCTGGACCTCCTCGAGCGGGACGTCGATGTCCTCACCGCCGCGGACCAGCCGGGCCGACTTGGCCTGGAGCCCGACCAGGCGGCGGATCGCCCCGGTCGTCTGGCCCTTGGCCCGCGCCTCGAGCCAGCGACCGAGGAGGATGAGCCCGAGGATGATCGTCGAAGAGTCGAAGTAGGTTTCCGGATGGAGCCCGGCCTCGTGGATGACCTCCGGGGCGAGCGTGGCGAAGACGCTGTAGGCCCACGCAGCCGAGGTCCCCAGCGCCACCAGGGTGTCCATGTTCGTGCTCGCGTGGCGCGCCGCGCGGATCGCCGCCCGGTAGAACCGACGTCCTGCCCAGAACTGGATGAACGTCGCGGGGACCAGGACGACCCGATTGATGTCGGCCATATCGACCACGGTCTGCGGCCAGAACATCGCGATCATGATCGCGACGGCAGCGCCGATGGAGACCAGGGCCTGGATGAGCAACGTGCGCGCCTCGCGGGCGCGCTCCACGGTCTCGGCATCAGGGGCGTCGATGAGACTGGCGTCGCGGACCGGCGTCGCCGACGGCTGTCGGATGTCGTAGCCGGCCGCCTCGATGGCACCCACGAGCTCATCCCTCCCGGCCGCGTCGGGCAGGTACCGAATCGTCGCGATCTCGGTCGCCAGGTTGACCGTCGCGTCCTCGACGCCGGGTGTCTTCTTCAGGAATCGCTCGATCCGGTTGACGCACGACGCGCACGTCATCCCGTCGATGGGCAGCTCGATCTCGGTGGGTGTTGACATACTCCCATGGAGTATAAGGACCAACAGCCCTCGCGGTCAATGACCGACCAGCGTCCGATCCGTCCGGTCCGGTTGGGGCACACTGGCAAGCAACGCTACAACAGGCTTGGGAAGGCGTCCCGAGCACAGCGCGGAGCGACCGTGAATCGAGCCCGACATGATCACGAGCCGGCATCCCAGGCTGCGGTCGCCGCAGCGGCCGACAATCGGGCATTCGACCGAATCCTGCGACGCCAGATGCGACACGGGCTGCGCCTGACGTCAGAGATCGCACTCGTTCCCACGCTGCTGGCCGCTGCCGTCCAGGCGATCCAGGTTGGACCCGCCCCAGCCACGCTCTATGCGGCGATCCTGTCGCTCGTGTTCATCGGCGTCCGCCTGGCGAGCAATGTCGCCACCGAGCGCTGGATCGATCCGCTGGCGGCCGGGTTCGGGTTGACCGGAATCGCTGCCCTGCTCGGCGCCATCGTCGTGAATCCGCCGGACACCGCTGCGTACATGACGGCGCTGATCGGCCCGATCCCGGTAGCCATGGCCATGTTCGTGCCGTGGCGGACCCCGGCCCATCTCGCCTGGCTGGCATGCGGCGGCGGGATCATCGTCATCGCGACGTTCGCCGCAAGCGGAGACTCGATGCTCTCGATGCAGCAGCCCGGCTTATTGGCGGAGCGGGTGATGCTCCACGTATCCTGATCCGGTGATCCAGAGCGCATTCGCCCAGGCCACGCTCGCGTCCCGGTTCGGCCCCGTCGAAATCGCGGCGACGCCGGACGGTCTCGTCGCGATCGCGTTTCGGACGACGCCGGAGGCGGTGGCCGCGGATGTCCGTCGACGGGCCGACGGCGCGGAATTCGCGGTGTCACATACGCCGGTCGGGTCGAAACGGAGACCTGACGCGGAGCGTTGGATCGACGCCGGGCGGCGGCAGCTGATCGACTACCTCGACGGGAGGGCGAAAGGATTCGACGTGCCGCTCGCCTTGTGGGGCGGCTCCGCCTGGGATCGACGGGTGCTCGAGGGTGTCCGCGGGATCCCATTCGGTACAACGCTCGGCTATGGTCAACTCGCGCGCGCCATCGGCTCACCGGGCGCCGCTCGAGCCGTGGGCGGGGCGGTCGGTCGAAACCCGCTGGCGCTCGTGATCCCATGCCATCGGGTCATTGCCGGCGACGGGTCGCTCGGTGGGTACGGCGGTTCGTGGCCGGCCGATCGCGACGAACTGCTCGACCTCAAGCGCGCCCTCCTCGAGCTCGAGGGGTTGCGCATCACAGGTCCACGGCCGGCCGCCTGATGGGAACCCTCAGAGCGTATCGATCGATTCTCTCGAACGGCAACCTCGTCAAGCTCCTGGCCGGCGAGTTCATTTCCTCCATTGGCGACTGGCTGTACCTCGTCGCCCTTCTCATCGTCGTGTACCAGGAGAGCGAGGATCCGGTTCTCCTCGGGGTGATCGGCGCCGCGCGCGTCCTCCCGTACGTCATCCTGTCCGTTCCCGCCGGCATCGCCGCGGACCGCTTCGACCGACGGCTCATCCTGCTCGTGACCGACCTCGCCCGCGGGGCCATCATGCTCGGCCTGGCGGCCCTGGTCGCGCTCGACGGTCCGCTCGAGGCGATCGTCGGCCTGGCGATCGCGGCCACGTGTTTCTCGTCCTTCTTCGGTCCCGCGATCGGCTCATATCTGCCGTCGTTGACCCGCGACGAGAGCGAACTTGGGCCGGCGAACAGCGCCTGGGCGACGCTCGACAACCTCGCCTTCATCATCGGGCCGGCGGTCGCCGGCCTGCTCATCGCGCTGAGCGGATTGACCCTGGCGTTCGTCCTCAACGCGATCTCGTTCACGTTCGTGGCCGCGGTCCTGTGGCAGTTGCCGGCCGGGCGATCCGGCGGGGCCGCCGCTACCGCGCCGGCCGTCGATCCCCCCGAGGGAACCGCCGCAGACTCGTCCCGGGTCGACGCCGCGGATGCGCAGAGCATGCGCCGCTACCTCGGTCCGCTGACCGGCCTCGTCGTCATCGACATCGTGGCCGCGGTCGTGTTCGGCGGGTTGGGCATCCTCACGGTCATCCTGGCGACCGAGGTCTATGGCTCGGGTGAGGCCGGGACCGGATACCTCAACGCGGCAATCGGCGTAGGCGGCCTGATCGGTGCGGTCGCCTCGGGCCCGCTCGTATTGCGGCGCACCCTGTCGCGGCCACTGCTGGCGGGAGCGGTCGGCCTCGGCCTGGGGATCGTCGCCCTGGGGGTCGCTCCAGGGCTCGGCCCGGCCATCGTGGCGATGGTGATTGCGTCCGCCGGCAGCCTGATCCTGGAGGTCGTCGACACCACGATCTTCCAGCGCGTGGTTCCCGACGCGGTTCGCGGGCGAGCGCTCGGGATCATCGAGACCGCGTCGACCCTTGCCTACGCTGCCGGCGCCTTCGCCCTGCCCGTCCTGTCCGCGGTGGTGGGCACGGGGCCGGTGCTGATCGTCGGCGGCGTCGCGATCATCGTGGCCGGGATCGGTGGGGTGGCCCTGCTCGGAGCCACCGCGACCCAGGCGCCACCGGCCTCGGCGATTCCCGTCGATCGGATCACGGGGTTGCCGATCTTTGCCGGAGTTCCCGCATCCCGGATGGAGGCGATCGTCGGCCGGCTGGAGCGCATCAGCGTCGCGGCTGGAGCGCGGATCGTTCGCCAGGGCGACGTCGCCGACCGCTTCTACATCATCGAGTCCGGCTGCTTCGAAGTGACCCAGCGGGACGCGGCCGGCGACTCCAGCGTCCTGCGTTCCATGGGGCCCGACGAGGTGTTTGGCGAAATCGGGCTTCTGACTGGAACATCGCGCTCGGCAACGGTCACGGCCCTCGACGATGGCATCGTCCTGGCCCTGAACGCCGTGGACTTCGAGGAGCTCATTGCAACTGGTGGTCCATGGCTCGGGCCGCGCCTCCTGGGACTGCGCCGAGGGGCCGCGGCGAACCGGGGGCGGTCCGCGTCCTGACCACGCGGGTGTCGCATAGGCGACGGTCCGCTGGTCCGGAATGGTTTGTTTCCGAAGTCGCCCCGCGGTAGGCTGTCGCTACTGCCCAATGGATCGAGCCGCCTGGGGAGCGGGCCCACGGGCACTACGAACGGAGGCTGCCATGTCCCATCACGAGAAGCCAGGGCCCCGCGAGGGCATCATGATGAAGAACTCCGACGACGATGTCGAAGGCCACGGGTTCAAGATGAAGATCGACGGGTCCGAGGACGACACCGAGGGCCACGGCTTCAGCGCGAAGCGCAAGGTCGACGGGTCCGAGGA
>ERZ1292633.457-Hain-H41-02um-R1-457-length-48474-cov-11_pt1 | contig 48474 bp, 52 predicted proteins | sample MGYA00564406_ERZ1292633 | MGnify/ENA primary metagenome ERZ1292633 (study PRJEB36523, sample SAMEA6512639) | groundwater metagenome | collected 2019-01-08 | study: AquaDiva: Metagenomics assemblies of 32 groundwater samples | reverse complement strand
GAGTGGCGACATAGATGGCTATTCCGGACAGAGGAACAGAGTCGGCGGTGGAGTCAAGGGCAAAGGGCCAGTTGAGGAGGAAGGACCGGCCGAAGTCGGAATAACAGGCGCCAGCCGTATCCATCGTCGTTTGAGCGGCAAGGACGGACTGACCGGAGGGAGCGGCGGCGGGGAGAGTGTCGGCGAGGGCTGGCTGGATGATGGAGAACGGATGATGGAGAAACAGACCTGCCCCTGCTTGCGCAGGCAAGTGCGCAGACAGGGGAACGGAGAGGAACAGGAATAACAGGAGAACAGGCTTGAGTTGTCTCAAGGGGATGGGCATAAGGTACTCAACTATTTTTCTGCAAGAAAAAAGGATGAGTATTGCGTTTTAATCCCTGAGAGAAAAAACCGCGTAGAAACATAAAGCCATAATAAAGATGTGTAACTACAATTCCCGGCATCACTAAAAGCCCTAGCCGCCAGTCCCTGGATTTACGCCAAACCCAGACACCTGTCGCGAGAAGAAGGAAGAAGTACAAAGAATAAAGCGACCCGTAAATACCCATCGCCAAAGTTGATAATGGAGACTGAGAAATTAAAAAGAGGCCGAGGATTACCGGACAAAGAAGAGTTCCGAGAAAAAACAGAGACGGGAGAAAGTAGCCCAAACGGCGGGAGGTCTCGGGCAAAACCCGGGCGAAGTAACCGCGGTGCTGGCCGTAACCACGAATCTGGCGGAGGTGCAGGTAAAACAAGGCGCGGCGGTGATGATAAACTAAGGCCCCGGGATCATAGATTATTTTCTTCCCCAGTTTTTTCGTTAAATCCAGGCAAAGTTTAGTATCCTCCCCCGGCCAGTATTTAGAATCGAAACCCCCGACGGCCGTAAAGTCAGACCGCCGGACAAGAAGATTCGCCGTCGGATAATCATCAACCAACCGTTTTGGCTCGGGCAAACAGCGATAGGTTCCGGCGCCCCCGCTTCCGAGTTTACTCGCCCAAACCCAACCTCCAGCCTTTTCCATTAAACTATCCTCAATAGGCGTCAGCATCGGTCCCCCGACTCCGGCAACCTCAAGATCTTCAAAATTTTTAACCGCCGAGCTTAACCAGCTGACTGAGGGATAAACGTCGTCGTCAATGAAAGCAAAAATGTCGCCTTTAGCATACTTTAAAGCCAAGTCCCTTTTTTCCGCGGGTCGCCCCGCAAAACTTTTTTCTTCAATTATGGTCGTTTTCGCAAACCGCTTTCCCGTATCCCGGGTGACGAAAACAAGAATCTCAAAGTTTTGGTAACTTTGCTTTAATAAATATTCAACCGCCTGCTCTAAGTCAGGCCCGACTTCCTCAACGGGAATGATGACCGAAACTAAAGGATTGTAGTTCATTTTAACTGTCGATTAAAAATTAAAAAATGTAAATTAAAAATTAACTCTTAAGTTTTCCCACGATATACGGAATTGTTAACCTTAACCCTTCTTCCAGCCCAATGCGGGGCGACCAACCTAAACGCTGTTTCGCCAGAGTAATATCCGGCCGCCGGCGGGTCGGGTCGTCTTTTGGCAGAGGCAAAAAAATTATCTCCGATTTCGAACCGGTAATCTTTTTAATCATTTTTGCCAGATCAATAATTGTTAGCTCCTCCGGGTTGCCTAAATTAACCGGACCGGCCTCCCCGCTTTCCATCATCAGGATTAGCCCCGAGACCAAATCCGAAACGTAACAGGGCGAACGGGTCTGGCTCCCGTCCCCGTGCACTGTTAACGACTCTCCTGAAAGCGCCTGCTTCAGGAAGTTAACGATTACCCGACCGTCGTCTAAATCCATTTGCGGACCGTAGGTATTAAAAAGGCGGACGATTTTCGCGTTCAGTCCGTGGACTTTGGCAAAATTAATAATCAAGCTTTCCGCAAACCGTTTGCTCTCGTCGTAACAAGCGCGCGGCCCAACGCAATTAACGTTGCCCCAATAAGTTTCTTTTTGCGGGTGTTCCAGCGGATCTCCGTAGATTTCCGAGGTAGAGGTCTGGAGAAACCGGGCTTTATTTTTTAGCGCCAACTCTAAAATGTTACTGACACCCACCGAACCGACATAAAGAGTTTCCAGGGGAAGACGTTGGTAACCGACGGGGGAGGCAGGACAGGCGAGGTTATAGATTCTGTGCAAGGGACCGGGAAGCTCAATCGGATCCAAAATATCAGCTTTAATAAAGGTAAACCTTGGGTTTTCTTTTAGGTCAGCTAAGTTTCCCTCGCGACCGGTACATAGATTATCGACAGCAATAACATCCGCACCGGTTTCCAGTAATTTCCGGCACAGATGGCTGCCGATAAACCCGGCTCCGCCGGTAACTAAAATTCTTTTTGGCATAATATCAACCGACATTAACCTGCATCTGCAACATCGGATCGAAAACCCATTTTCGCTGACTTTTATCGTCGTAATAGTGAAGAATTTTTAACCGATAAAAAACGGCTAAGGTGTCGGTAAACATCCTGAATATTTGCCTAAGCATCGACTTTTGGGTTAGGGAAACGAAGGTGTGGGTAACGTCCACCGGTGCTTCGTAGATTTTATTGAAGCCGAGGTAGTTAGCAACGGCCAAAATTTCGATATCAATTGCATAGGTTTTAACTAAAAGCCGGGGCATCACCTTCTCGAGCACGTCCCGACGGAAAATTTTTAGTCCTGTTTGCGTATCCCGAACTTTTAAACTAAAAAGAATCCGGACGAGAAGTTGGTAGCCGAAAGAAGTTAGACGCCGCAGGAGCGGATAATTAACCTTGCTGGCCGGGTGCCGTTTCGAACCGATGACGACGTCCGCTCCGTACCATTTTAAGTGTTCCCAAAGCATGCTAACCCCCTTCGGATTGATTTCCATCCCGGCGTCTAAAAAAGCAATATATTCCCCGGTACTTCTGGCTACCCCGTAGCGGAGCGCATATCCTTTTCCCCGGTTAGTGTCATACCCGAACTTTTTAATTCTCTCCGATGTAACTTCGGACAATTTTTCCAAAGTTTCGTCAACTTTGCCGTCAACGACAACGATAATCTCAAAATCGGGAAAGGAAGCAGAAAGCGCCGCTTCGATATTTCGAAGGTCGTTAACGATGGTCGGGGCCTGCCGGTACGCCGGCACGATCACGGAAAGCTTCATGCTTAAGGTAATATAACACGAGAGCTGAAAGCAGTAAAAACGCACACAGCAGGGAAACAGTGATGACACTAACAAAGTCACGGTGCAAAAAATAAATAGCTACGATTTGGATAAGGCTGAAGAGAAAGGGCAGTAGCGCCACAAAGACCCGCCGGATCGACAGGAAGAAGTTAATCATAATGTTGGCTAAGCTGTAGACAGTAACAAAAGTGCCGAACAGCCAAAGGTAGGGAGAAGCAGCCAGATATTTATCGCCAAAAAAGAACTTCATTGAAAAAGCCGGAAAAAAATAATAAAAAATAACCGCCGGAATGGAGACAGCCGCCGCCATTAATAAACTGTAATAAAGCAAGTGCCGGTACTCCCGCTCGCCGGAATGCCGCTCAGCCACTAGAGAAAACATCACTGAGACCATTGAAGAGGAAGCAAAAAAGATAACCCGGCCAACTAGGGAAAGGGCCGAATAAATCCCCGCTTCTTCCGGGGAGAAAAACTTCTTCACCAGAATAATATCCGTCGTAATTAGGAGATTAAGACCAAGAGTGGAAAGAAAAACCGGAGCGCAATAAAGAAAGAAACTCCGCCACGGAACAGAGCGCTTGACAGCCGCCCGGTGGGAAAAAAGATACTTCAGAGGAATAAAACTCAGCAGGTACATCGAAAGGACTGAAAGAGCAATTGCTCCCAACGCGCCGTTCACCGAGAAGCCGAAATAGACCAAAACAACGCCAAAAATAAGCTTAAGTATGGAGGAAAATAGTCCGGCAAAGGCGATAAAATTAAAGTTTTGCAGCCCTGAGAGAACTCCGTTGTTAACCGTCTGAGTGAAGTTCAGGAAAAAAAGGAAACCTAAGATAATAATCGGGAGAGTGGAAGGAATATTAAGAAAACCTGCCAGGTAATTCTGCAAAAAGAAAAAGAGAAGAAAGGATAAGACCCCGGCGAAAAAAAATAATAGGCTCAGTTTTCTAAAAAAGAAGGCCAGCCCGTCCATATCTTTCCGGGCTTTATAGTCGGAAGAAAATTTAACGATTGACGTTGAAAGAGCGGCGGTCGGAATTGAGATTACGGACAGCAACGAAATCACGGCCGCCAGAATACCATAGTTTACCGGGCCCAGTGTTCGGCCAATGAAAAGATTATAAAGATAAGCGGCGACGTTGGAGAAAAGTGAGGAAAGGAGCATCACGAAACTCCCCCACAAAAGGGGGTTGCTGAGTATCTGGCGGGGGTTTTTCACGATACCGATAAGCGAGCGGACCATTTATTTTCCATACCCTTCCGGATGGGATTGGTGCCAGCGGTAGGCGCTTTCAACTATCTCCTTCAAGCCGTGTTTTGTCTGCCAGCCCAAAACCTTTTTTATTTTAGAACAATTAGCGTAAGAGCTATCCCAGTCCCCTTCCCGGCGGGGCTTTTCAACAACCTTAAAATCGGAACCTGAAACGGCTTTCACCGCATTAATGACCTCGCGGATTGAGTACCCCGCCCCGGTCCCGACGTTATAAATTTCGAAAAGTCCTTTTTCGCCGCGGATTTGCAGTAAACGGCGGATTGCTAAAACGTGGGCCTCAGCCAAATCTTCCACGTGGATATAATCACGAACTGCTGTTCCGTCCGGCGTCGGATAATCGGTTCCGAAAAGATCTAACTGAGCCCGTCGCCCCAGCGCGGTATTAATAACCAAAGGAATTAAGTGGGTTTCCGGGTGATGACCCTCACCCAGTAAACCGTCGAAGGAGGCTCCCGCCGCGTTGAAATACCGAAGCACGGTAACGTTAAAACCATATGCAAAGGCGGCCGATTTCAACGCTTGTTCAAAGAAGTACTTGGACATCGAATAGTAGCTGGTCGTATTGATCGGGCTCTCTTCGGTGTAGGGAGGAACTCCGGTGCCGTAAACGCCGGCAGTTGAGGAAAAAATCACCGGGATTAATTTATTTTTCCGGATGGTTTCAAGTAAACTGATCCCGGAACAGAAATTATTCCCGAAAAACTTTAACGGATCCCGCATTGATTCCCCAGATTCAATATACCCGGCAAAGTGAATAAGACCGTCAAAATTATTTGCCGTGAAGACTCGGGATAAAAAATCCGGGTCGTGGAGATTACCTTCAAAAAGCTCGGAGCGGGGGTCAAGCGCTTCCCGGTGCCCGTTCTCAAAATTATCGGCAACCGTTACCGCAAAGCCCTCATCCAAAAGTCGCCGGACGGTAACACTCCCGATATAGCCGGCTCCTCCAGTAACCAGAATTCTCAACGGTAAACTCCTCTCAGTTCGTTAATCCGGATTTTTATAACGTCCAAAAACATCAGCCAGGAATCCCGCAAAGGGCTCACCCGGTCGGTTCGGTTGTAGGTCCAGTTGACCGGCACCTCTTTTATCCGGTAACCGAATTTCCGGGCGAGAAAAAGAACCTCGACATCAAAAGCCCCGGTGAAAGCGAAAACCCGTTCCTTTGTGTCCTGCCCGTAAATCTTCAGTTTGTTAAAAATAGTTTTCGCCGCTTCTGCCTTAAAAAGTTTAAAACCGCACTGGCTGTCCTGAATCCCAGGCAAAGCCAGAAGCTGGACAACTAAGTTGAACGCCCGTCCCATCAGGTGCCGGTAATAAGGCTCCTGGTATCTACGGGCTCCCGTCCCTTCCCGGGAAGCAACCGCCACATCAAAGCTATCCTCAGTCAGCCGGAGTAATAAACGTTTAACCTCCCTGATCGGCGTTGAGCCGTCGGCGTCAGTAAACAAAATATATTGTCCCCGGGCCGAAAGAACCCCGGTACGGACGGTGTAACCTTTGCCAAAATGCGCGTTCTTAATCAGCCTAATTTGCCGGTAGGCGGAAATTAACTGCTCTACTAGAGAAACCGTCCGGTCGCTACTACCGTCGTCCACAACCAGGATTTCGTAGGGATTAAGCTCAGTCTCGGATTGAAAAAATTCGACAATCTGTTTTAGCGTCCGCTCAATATTCTGCTCCTCATTAAAAGTGGGAATTATTACCGAAAATACAGGGGTCTCACCGGTCATTTCTTTTTTCTCCAAATTAAGTGGGTATAGAAAAAATAATTCCAGACCAGGACCAGCGGCAGACTTATAAAAAATGAGACGTTAGCGATCAGCCCGCTTCGGCCGAAAAGATAAACCCCCGCTCCGACGACAATAAACTGGATAATCGGCGCGCCCAAGCTCGTAAAATTAAATTGAAGAAATTTAAACGGAATCTGAATTAAAGCCAGTTTCCGCTCCCGGAAAGTCCAGAGATTATTAAAGGTAAAATTGGAAATAATGGCCAGCTCACTACCGATAACAACCGCGGTTGAAGGGAAAACTCCCCCCCGCAGGAGAAATTGGTAAGCAATCGTTTGAATAATCAGGCCGACGAAACCGACCGTGAGGAATTTAATAAAAGACGCCCAGCGCTGTAGGCCAAGAACGATCACCACTTTTAAAGCCTCGAACAGGTCGGCCTTCACGATTTTCGATTCTCCGTATTCTCGGTTGGCGAAAATAATCGGCACTTCTTTAAATTTTGCTCCAAGTTTAAAGAGCTCGTAAATAATGTGAAATTTATACGCCTGCTTCCCCGACAGAATTTCTTCAAGTTTTATCTTATCGAGAAATCCTTTAACCCGGGTCGCTTTAAAGCCGGAGGTGAGGTCGTGCACGGAAGGAATTCCTAAGACCAGCCGGGCGAATAAGCCTCCGAAACCGCTTAAAAACTTCCGGTGAATTCCCCACTCCTTCGGAATCATTCCCCCGGCAATATAACGGGAGCCGATTACGCTGTCAAAGCCGTTGTGAATTTCCGCAAGCAGCCGCCGGACATCAAGGGGATCGTGCTGAAGATCGGCATCCATCTCGACCAGTACTTCGGGAGAAAAATTGGCGATGGCGTAGGCGAAACCGGCCATGTACGCCCGGCCGATACCGTTTTTCGGCACGGATAAAAGACTGACATTGGGATAAATTTTACTTAAAGATTTAACAGCCTCTCCGGTCCCGTCGGGGGAAAAGCTGTCCACCACCAGAATTTTGTAATTGTCGGTGGAGGATTTAAAAAAATCCTCCAATATCCCGATCACTTTTTCGATTGTTTCCCGCTCGTTATAGGAGGGAATTACTAAAGTTACATTCATCGTAGAACCAGAGTTAAGCCGAAGGCGAGGAGGGCAACCGTCCCGACCAAAAGATATTCGCTGACCACGCCCCAATTCAGACGGTCTTCGAGATAGTGATGCACAATCCCCCAGGTCAGATAAAGCAGATCAACAACCGTAATCACGATAAACTGACGGGTCGGCTGGTAACGAAAATAAATAAAGAAGACAAATCCGGCCAGAAGGATTAAAAATAAAATTAAATAGTGGACGAGGTGGTCGCGGTGATCCGGATTCATATAATTGTGCCGACATTAGTATACCAAGTCACTCCCATAAGCAGTAATAAAATCCCCACGTGAGCGAGGTTGTGACCCGACAGGCGTAAGTGGCGGCGGCGGATAACAAAAATCCCGTCGATTACGAACAGACCAAAGAGGAAGAACCCGAAAGCGAAGGAAACTGATTTTGCCGCTTTCAGGGCGTCAACTACCGGAATCAGCGGGAGTATTTTCGCGGCCGGGACTATCGGCTCTGGAGTAGAGGTTACGTATTGGGGATTCGCGGCGCCAATCTCGACTCCTTGGGTCCGCTGGGGATTTTCCAAGGAAGGCCCAAGAACCGTTTTACCCTCAGGAGCCCTCGTCGGCAGGGGCGTAGCGGCCACTTCCGCAGGAGTATAATTTATCGGAATTGTTTTTGCTTCCGCCAATAACGGACTGGAAGTCCGGGCGCCGAACATCTGGACAACCAGCGTTGTTTCAAAGCCGTTCAAAACCCCATTGACGACCGCCAGACCAATATCCTGGTAATTGCCGGAGAGAAGATTTTCCCGGTGTGAAGGTGAGGCATACCAGGCGCTGACGACGTCGCCGGAATTTTGAAAGTCCTTGGCCAAGTTTTCCCCAGCGTAAACGTAATCATAGCCGGAACCTAGTACGAAGGACCACGGGGTAACCCCATCCGGAGCAACGTGGGCCCAGTAACCTTTGGCGAACATATCCTGAGCTTTCCTTTGGGCAGAAGCAGTGAGCTGATTATTGTTCTTCAGGGGAACCAGGCCGTTTTCGATCCGCCGTTGATTCGTATCATTAAAAACGTCCTGCGCGGTGATATTCGAGGCGAAGCCTAAAACTCCCGGATAATTTTCGGTTAAGTAGTGGACGGAAAATTGCAGGAAAAATAAAAAAAGCGCGTAGACAAAAAGCGCCTCGTGCCGAAGGGTGTGGGCCCTATTTTCCGCTTTTTCGGGAATAAAAAAATGGCTGAGTTTTGACATATCAAATCCCTCTATTACCTTTCATTTTACCACAAATATCCCTTCTTGTCAACTATAGGTTAGAAATATTCAGTTGACTTCCTCTGTCCCGTAAAGCTTCCAAACGCCATTCTCGAGGTGAAAAACCTCATTGTAGCTCTTCACCACACCGGTACTCTGAGTTAATTGTACCCTAACCTCGGCCCACTCGTTCACAGTTCCGAAAAGCCGGGGGAGGGATTGGACAACAAAACCGGTTACGGACCCGCTTTGCCCCAGGCTGTTAACAAAATCGTCGTAAGAATAGTTTGTTCGGAACTCAACTCCCATTAAATTGTACAGGCTCGAATAGTTCTTTGTGATTAACGCCGTGCCGGTGCTATTGGCCTGGATGGTCACCGCGGCCTGTCCGGCGGATAAGCTGGCGGGAACCGGCGTGGAAGTTAGAGTCGGAGTTGGGGTGGGAGAAGGGGTAGAACTTGGAGTTGGGGTAACACGGAGATTGTCACTGAAAGTGCTGATGAGCCTGTCCAGCAATCCGGTTTTCTCGCTCCGGATGGGCTCCGGAGTAACCGTAGTTTCAATCCCCAGCACCTCACCTCCATCGGAACGGTCCTCCGACAAACCTAAAAGTAAACCGAAGGGATGAAAACCGTTATTTCCACTTTTCTTGGCTGCCGTCTCCCTTGTCGGAGAAATGGTCTCCGAGGCGGGGCGGTTAAAATATAAGTAGGCAACCAAAATTGGTCCGGAGACAACTACTACAACAGCTAAACGTCGGAAAAGAGAGGCGTGCGACATCCTTTTCAATTCTAGTATGGATTAAGATCTTTAGCCACTTACAACTGCTGCTTCCGGCAAACCCAGGGCAAAAACAAAAGAACGGGCGACACTGAGACTGAGCCGGACACCGGTAAACGAGCCGCCTTGTGTATTTACCTCGACCTTACTAATTTCCGAAATATTCAGAGCTGTCTGATTAACCAATTGCGCAATTAATTTTAGTAAATCGCCCTCCCCGCTCACTTCAGCGATAAGTAGGTCACCCTCTTTCAAAGAAACTATTTTTTGGTAACGCGCCCGAGCATCGAGGTAAAGTGTTTTCATTCTGTTGATAATCCTTTAATTATTATTTTCCGCCCGGATTCGGAAACTGATTCAAAATATATCCGGATTGAATTTTCCGGCCATTTCTCCGGCCAGCGGTCCGCCCACTCGACTACCACTAAATTCTCCGGATCGGCCATTATCTCCAAAAGTCCGAGGCCGCCAGTTTGGTTAGGTTCAAGTCGGTAAAGATCTGCGTGATAAAGCCTCCGCCAGTGGGTTCCCTGGGACAAGGCGGGAATCGGATACTCCTTTATTAAAGTGAATGACGGCGAATTCACTATCTCGGTAATGCCCAACTGCCTGGCCAATCCTTGGGTGAAAGTAGTTTTGCCGGAGCCGAGATTTCCGTAAAGGGCCAATACGTTTTCTTTACGTCCACGCTTAATCAGCCTTCCGGCTAACTTTTGCGTTTCCTCCGCAGTCCCGCTCAAAACAACTCCCCCATCCCGAAACGGCTTGAGTTTCTTAAACCAGAAAACGAGGGCATTGCCGGCGGATATCGCCAGAGCGTCAACAAGGACATCCTGGACCCGGGCACTCCGGCCTGGCACGAGAGACTGGTGGAACTCATCCGAAACAGCAAATAACAATGGATAACCGAAAGCGAAAAACACGGAACCTTTCGCGCGGAAAGAAAGAACCGAAAGAACGGCATATTCAAAAAGATGAACGCCCTTGTGCGCCAGAAAGTTAATTGTCTCGTCGGGAGAAACGGTGGTGGCGGGAAGAGCGGAGCCTAAAAATATCAGCAGGGACCAAGCAACCACCGGCCCCCACCGGGTCAAAGATCCAAAAGAAGATAACATCCATTTATAATAACGCAAAAGTCTGTTTGGCGTTAACCTTGATCCGGAAAACGGCGGCGGATAAAAAGACGGAGATTTAACCCGAGAAACAAAAGGAAGAAGCCAAAACGGCCGAAGTCATCTCCCGGACCGGTCACCGGTAACTGAGTCACCGCGCCCAACACCTGGCCGCCCAACCCGGAATCCCCTGCCGACAGTTCTTCTTTTGTCACACTGAGAATTTCAATGTCGCCTTGAAAGCGCGGCAAAAGACGGTAATTCGCCGAACCGTCTTTTAGAGTGCCCGATTGGGAAACCACTCCGATAACCCGAACCAATTGTCCGGATTCCAAATCCGGCCGGACGACTCCGGTTGAATCCTTTATATAAACCTTGGCCAACCCCGAACCGTCATTGAGATAAAAAGTAGTGCCGTCAAGGTGATCGACCAGGCCGGTGATTTTGACTAAATTGCCCTCGTTCACTTCATTGATCTCCCCGGTCCCGATTGAATCTGTTTCCGTTTGCGGCTGATTTTTTTCGAGAATAGCAACAGAATCAGTTTTAATATATTTCTCGCTATCGCTCTCTTCAATGGAGCTGGAAATTTTTATCTTAGCCTCTAAACCAAAAGAAGTCGAAGATAAAGAACACGTGCAGTGAACTTTTATTCCGCCGGTCGCGTCGTGGATATAAAAATCGTTATCGCCGAGGAGATCGGGCGGAGCGGTAACAAAAGCCTCGGTACTGATCCTGGTACCGGTAAGCAACTTCTTAATTTCGGTAACGGTCAGACTGTGGACGGGACTGTTGATCACGTTTATCTCCCCCGGTGTCGACTTTGTCGTCTCCTGCCAGCTATTGCCGGAATCCCGGGCAAACGCATTGGCTTTATAGCTCAGGGTAAAACTGGTTTCATCCGCGACCGTTCCGTCCGGCCGCAGGAGTCGGACACTATCACCGCCATTGTTAAAAAAGCTTGCCGCCAGATCAATTTTCAGGAAACCCTTTCCGGGAACTAACGACGAAAAGCTTTTCGGACTACTGCCACCCCCGGCAAGATCATCGATCTGCCATCCTGTCAGAGTTTTTGTTTCACTGTTGCCGTTGTATATTTCTATCCACTCATTACCCGAAGCCGGATAGGGCAAATATTCGGAGAGATAAATTTCCGAGGGGTAAGTAACCGGGGTCTTATTGGCAAGATTGGGGGTGGGCGCGATGAATGACTGCCAATCCGAGCTGGTGTCGGTATCCGCCCCATCCATATTTAACCCAAGCGAAGAACCCTCTTTGCTATCGGCGATAAAATCCCCTACCGTCCAAATACCAGCCGAAACTGCGGTGCTTTCCCAGGTCTGTCCCGCTAAGCCGTACTCCAAATAATCAACGATGGTACTTTTACTGTGGGTGGCGGAATTAAAAAGAGTGATGGAACTCTTCGTATTACCGATGGTGGCAAACCCGGATGATCCGGTATAGAGATTGGCCTCATCATCATCATCAACACCAGCCTTTCCCCAATGAACCGTAACAAAAGATTTACTCTTAAGGCTTAAGGAAGGGAATTTGTAATAATCGCCGGAAGCCGCGTTGAGTTCGTACCCCGTGAGATCCACGGATAAGTCACCCGCATTATAGAGTTCAACCCACTCCTGGCCAGGATCACTCCCACTCGGATCATAAAGAACCTCATTAATAACCACGGTATTAGTCGCGGCGGCGGATTTTGCTAGGTCAAGTTTAAAGGAAAATAATAAGATTAATAGAAAGAGGACGGAGATTTTAAAATATACCTTCCGGGCAGGGAAAGACATCGTTAGTTTAAGTTTAAGGAACAGGTGTTACCTTTTGCAAGTTGTGATCCACAAACATATTGGCGGTGCGATTATCCTTACGATCGTTCAATAAGTTGCACCTGGGTTATTCTCGGGGTAGAATTAAGAATGCCGAAAGATTCTGGATTATTTTCCCAACTATCCCTTCGCGAAAAAGCGCTGGTAACCCTTCTGGCGGTAGGAGCTTTTGCCGAGGATGCGTTTACAGATGGGTTTGGTTTCCAGAGAAGTGATCTCAATGCGTCGCTCTCTGGGTATTCTTACGAAGATATCAAGTATTTTCAAGAACGGAGAAAGACCTTTAAATATACCCTCCTTCGCCTTCTTAAGAAAAAGTGGGTTGAGAATAAGGGAACTAATCGTAATGACCGCCGGTACAATCTAACTCCGGATGGCATTAATTATATTTTTTCCAAATTTCCGGCAATAAAATACCGGAAGCAGCCTTGGGACGGTTATTGGCGGATAGTCTTCTACGATATTAAGGAGTCGGAAAAAAGATTAAGATCCCGCCTCAGAACTTTTCTGAAGCACATCGGATTCCTGTACATCCAAAAAAGTGTCTGGATAACCGCTTTTCCGGTTGATGAAGAGCTTGAAAAGTTCTTTCGAAAAGAGGGCCTGTGGGGAAAAATTATAGTGTGTAAGTCGGTCTTATCCCCCTTAGACAGTCGTCGGTTATTTCCGTTATTTTACCAACAAATAGGAGGGATCAAATGTACGCAAACGGAAAAAGAATTAATTGCAATGATGACTTCCCTTTTCAGAGAAGAAACGGTAACTAAGCAATCCTACCTCCCAAAATAATTTCAGAGTTCTCCTGTAACAGTTACTTGGTGCGTTTTAGGTAACGATCGTATGACAAATCGCACCTTTGTTTTAGTTTATATTTAATATTTGAGATAAAATGCAGTAAGTCCGAGTGTTTCGAGGCTGGACGCCTTTTGTCCGGAAAGTCTGAACCTGAGTTGTTTAAAATGCATCACTGAATATGGAGATAATAACTGAAGAGACCGTCGCCGTGGTCGATAGCCGCATATTTTAACGTCGAGCCACTGCAATTGGTTGAGCCTTTGTAAAGAGTCCCGTCGGCGGGGGCCCGGATCATATATTCGTTGCGCGTATACATATCAATTCCGGTGTGCGGACTACCCCGATAAAAACCGCTTTTAGCCCAAAAAGACATTCCATATTCCTGGCTGATTATTATTGGATCATTCAGCGGCCAGCGCCAGGAACCGGTATAACTCATCGGGGCGACTTGGGAATCGTAACTAACGTCATGCCCGGATAAATAGGCGGCCGGGTTTTCATACGATCCGTTCTTCCGAACCTCGAAATGAAGATGGGTTCCGGTTGAGCAATTCGGCGACCCGGAGTTACCCATTAAAGCGATCGGATCCCCGGCTTTGACCGCAACCCCGTCTTTTAAAGAAATTGAAGTGATCGCCCGCTCAATTGCCTCCCGCTCGGCTTGGGCTTGGCGGAGTAAATCCTGGTATTTTTTCTCGTCCGACCGGGTGATCTCCAAAAGGTAAGCTTTATCCCCCCGCTGCCGGTTAATTTCCGCCCGACCCGCTTCCAAACTCTTTTTTTCCGTTTCGATCTGTTTTTTTACGATCTCGGCTTGGGCTTTTTTATCCTCCAGATTATTTTTTTGCTCTTTGTAATTTTCGCGGGTGACCTTCATCTGCGCCAGCATCCGCCGGTCCTGCTCCTCCAATATTTTAAGGTACTTATAACGGGTTAAAGATTCCATCAAATCCTGACCGCCCAGCAAAACCTGTAACGGGGAGACGTAACTGTTTTTATAACTGGCCCGGGCGCGGTCCCCCAGCACTTTGGTTTGAAAAACCAGCGAGTCGCTTAAACGGGTGATCCGGCCGGACAGATTTTCAATATCCTGACTTAGTCCCTGGAGTTCTTTCTCCTTTTCGTTCAGGCGGGATTGAGTCTGTTCAATCCGGATTGTTGTCAGGCTGATCTGATTATCAATAATCGCCAACTGGTTCTTTAGGGTTTTGTCATTTTCCTGCAGCTCCGCGACCTTTTTCCGCAACTCCTCCTCCCGGCGCAGCGCGTCATCGTAACTGCCGGTATCAGGAGTTACCGTTTGGGCCCGCACGGAAAGGAGCCGGGAAGAACCGGTAAGAAAAGGCAACAAACCAAGAATGATAATAAGACCAAGAAACTTTTTTAACACGGGAAGAAAATAATTAAAACCGCAGGTATTTCCGGATGGCCGCGGCGCTGCCGGCAATTCCCAGAAAGACCCCGAAGAAAAGCTGGCCGGCAACGATCTCGGCCAAAAAAACCGGATCCGACAGTGGAAAGGGTACCGTCCCCAGTGACGTTACGCCCATCAAACGGAAAAAATAAGGCGTGACCACCGGCGTGGCCGCTAAAAATAGAACGCTGGAAAGGCTGGCGGAAATAAGTCCGTAAAGCGCTCCCTGGAAAAGAAACGGCAGACGGATATACCAGGCCGTCGCCCCCACCAGGCGCATGACTTCTATCTCCTCAACCCGGGTATAAATAGTCATCCCGATGGTAATTAAAGTTATTAATACGGAGATCAGAGTCAGGATAGAGATTAAAATAAGTCCGAACAGGCGGATGGTTTGCGTCCACCGTAAAAAGGTATCGACCACTTCCTTAAAAAAGACGACCTCCTCAACCCCTTCTTTATTTTCCAATTCCTTCGCCAATTGGGGAAGATCCGACAGCCGCCGCCCGCGGATTTCTAAGCTTGGGGGGAAAATACCCGCGTTGACCGATTCCAGCAAAGTCGGTTCGTCCTGATGCTGACCGAGGTAGATTTTCAGCGCTTCTTCTTGGGAGATGTATTTGACTTCGATGGTACTTCCACCCGCCTCCAAATTATCTTTGATCGCCATGATTTTTTCCGGCGGGGCGTCATTTTTAAAGAAGACGGTAATTTGGGCTTTTGATTCAAGAAATTTGACGGCGGAATCAGCTCCGGCAGCCGCGCCGACGAAAGTGGCCGTGACAAAAAAGGTTAAAGTCATCACCGCGACGGAAGCGACCGTGAGAAATAGATTGCGGCGGACGTATTGTCCGGCCAATAAAAGGGATTCGGGCAAGAAATTAGAATTCATACTGTCCTTGGGGATTATCGCGGACGATCCGCCCCCGTTCTAAGCTTACCACACGTTTGTTCAGAGAGTTCACCACATCCACGTCGTGGGTGGCCACGATAACCGTCGTCCCCCATTCATTAATTCTTTTCAACAACTGGGTAATGCTCCACGTCATCGCCGGATCAACATCGCCGGTGGGCTCATCCGCAATCAACACTTTCGGTTCGTGCACTAACGCCCGGGCGATAGCCACCCGTTGCTGTTCCCCACCGGAAAGCTGGTCGGGAAAATGACCGACCTTACCCAATAAATCGACCAGTTTTAAAACTGCCGGCACCAACTCATTAATTTCCGCCCGCTGCCGTCCGACCACTTCCAAAGAAAGGGCCACATTCTCAAAAACCGTCCGGGTCGGCAGGAGTTTATAATCCTGAAAAACCACCCCGATATCCCGTCGGAGGTGAGGCAACTGGTTTGCAGGTAATCCCGTTACTTCCTGGTCGCGGAAGAAAATTTCACCGCGCGACGCAACCTCCTCACGGATCAATAATTTTATCAGTGTGGTTTTTCCGGCGCCGGACGGACCGACCAGAAAGACGAATTCCCCCGGCTCAATCAGCAGATCAACTCCGGACAAGGCCAGCGTTCCATCAGGATATTCTTTATCAACTCCGCGAAATTCAATCATAGTGTTTTGGGCTTCCGACAAATCAGTCGTTCCGCCGGTATCGGATCGATTCGACATTAATTAAAGGCAGGTCGTTCACCAGCCGCTCTTTTTTTCCGGTGACCTCAACTAGAACCCCGGAAATCGTAAAATTCAAGTCCAGATTCCGGCTTTTAAGAATCGCCTCCACCTTCCCGTCTGCGCCAACTAACCGGTGCGTTCCCCCCGAACCATTATCTTCCAGCAGCGGCAGAATCGAACCGAGAAGAGTCACTTTAGCCGCGGATTGGACCGGCAAAGGTGTCGCCGAAATCACGCCGGAACCAAGGGTGGTCTCCGGAGCCAGGGCTGAGGTCTTCGGATCAAAGACAATAACCTTGGCCAGATAAACTATCCAAAAGATCAAAATAAACCCTAGTAAAACCCGGGCCAAGTTCTTCTCCTGCGGACTACCTTGTTGCGGTAATTTTAATTCCATTTATTGCCCTTCAGTATAGCATCAACGGAGTAAGAACCGCTCCGTAAATTATCAGAATGCGCCGATCCCGGCTCGCAGTTCCGCTTCGATCAGTGGTTCCAGCTCGCCGTCGAGAACTTTCTGCGGATCGGTACTCTCCAGCCCCGTCCGAAGATCTTTAACCAGTTTATAGGGATGAAGAACGTAGGAACGGATTTGGTTTCCCCACCCCGGGACTTTGTAGATACCTTTCAGCCGTTCGTGTTCAGCCCGGGCCGCCTCGATTCGGGCTGCCAATAACCGGCTTTTTAAAACCTGCAGGGCGATTTGCCGGTTCTGTGCCTGGTAGCGCTGAGTTTGGGCCGCCACCGTAATTCCGGTCGGTTTGTGCCGGATCCGGACAGCGGTTTCGACCTTCTGAACATTTTGCCCTCCGTGACTGGAAGCGCGGAAGGAAGTGATTTCCAAATCCGAATCTTTCAACTCAATCTCGTCATTAACGGCTTCATCCGACAAAGGTGTTATTTCCACCATTGAAAAGGATGTCTGCCGGAGGTGGTTAGCATTAAAGGGTGATTGCCGCACTAATCGGTGAACACCCGCTTCGCCTTTTAGGTAACCGTAAGCGTACTCCCCTTTTATTTCCAGCACCGTCGATTTCAGTCCGGCTTCCTCCCCCGGCGACTCGTCGACAATCACTACCTCGAAACCCTGACGCTGACTATAGCGTTCATACATCCGTTTTAGCATCGAGGCCCAATCCATTGCCTCCGTTCCCCCCTGGCCGGAATGGAGAGATAAAACCGCGCCCTGGCGGTCATACGGCCCCGAGAGCAAGGTCTTAATCTCAAGTTTCCGCACCGCCGCTTCAAGTTCCGCCAGGACAGGAGAAGGGTCCTCCGTTTCCTGATTAACTTCCTTAATCTGCTCTTCAATCAGTAAAACAAGGCTCAACTCCTTCTGAAGGGAAGCCAATTCCTGCATCCTAGCGCGGGCGTTGTCACTATCCTGCCAGAAATCGGGACGGGTAATCAGCTGCTCGATTGCCCCCACCCGAGCTTTTTTCCCGGGAAGATCCAGCGTCGGTACTAAAATTTCAAAACGTTCCTGTAAGGTTGGCATAATTATTCTTCCAAAATCTCTGTCCCTAAGATTACGGCTTCGCCTTTTTTAATGGCACCGGACAAAATCTTTTTCGCCAGATGCGCTTCAATCTTATCCTGAATCAAACGGCGGAGAGGCCTGGCGCCGAGGGCAGGGTCGTAGCCAAGCCGGCTTAAGGAATCAATTAATTCGTCGGTAAAGCTGAAAGCCAGACCGGAAAGTTGCCCGAGGCTAGATACTCCTCTCAGTTTCAGCCTGACAACCATATTAACTTGTTCCCGAGTCAGAGGACTAAAAACCACCACCCCATCAAAACGGTTCAACAATTCGATCCGGAAACTGCCGGAAAGAAAAGAGAAAATATTTTTACTGATCTCGCTTATACTCCGACCGCTCTTCAGTCCCTGATAAATTGTCTCAGTTCCGGCGTTACTGGTAAAGATGAGCATTGTATTGCTGAAATTGACGGTGTGTCCCGCAGCGTCTGTCAGCCTCCCTTCTTCCAAAATCTGGAGAAACAGATCGAGAAGGCGCGGGTGGCTTTTTTCCACCTCGTCAAAAAGAACCAGCGAAAACGGATTCTTCCGGACTTTTTCCGTCAATAATCCCAGCTGCGCGCCCGGCTCTGTTGATGCCGGAGAACCAAGCAACCGGTTAACACTGTCTTCCCGCTGATACTCGCTCATATCGAAACTGATAAAAGCGGACTCATTTCCGAAATAATTTTGCGCTAGGGTTTTGGCGGCTTCAGTTTTTCCAACTCCGGTCGGACCAACAAAAAGAAGAGAAACAATCGGCCGGTTCGGATCGCGCAGCCCGACCCGGGCGCGGCGGACGGCGTCAGCAATGGCGGAAATCGCCTCATCCTGACCAATCAGACGCTCGTGCATTTTTTCTTCCAGTTTTAGTAACTTTTCGGACTCGGCGCCACCGACCGCGGTTACCGGAATATGAGTTTTCCGGGTAACCAGCTCCTCAACATCAGCGGCCGTCACCATTTTACTTTTTCCGGTCCTGGCTGCCAAAACAACCGTTTCCTCTAAAATCCCAATCGCCTTGTCCGGTAAAACCCGGTCAAAAACGAAACGGGCAGAAAGGGTAATGGCCCGCTTCAGAGCCGGATAAGAAATCATTAGGCGGTATTTCTTCTCTAAGTTCAAGCTCAGATATTGCAGAACCTCAAGAGTTTCCGCGAAACTACTCTCGGGAATTTCGACGGTTTCGAAAAGCCGGGAAAAGGCTTCGTGCGGTTCAATGTACTTGCGGTAGTTCTCCCAACTGGTCGCCCCAATCATTTGAAACTTTCCGTCCGAAAGGTGCGGCTCCAAAGCGGAGAAAATAAGGGAAGTTTCCACACCGCCGCCGGCAGCGACAGCATTGTGCACCTCGTCAATAAATAGAATAATCTTGCCCGAAACCTCAATATCCCGGATTAAGCCAACCAGACGTTCCTGTAGTTCTCCGCCTGAGCGGGTTCCCGCCGAAAGCACCCCTAACTCCAAAGACACTAAACGCCGGTCCGCCAAAGCTTTGCTGTGCGTCCCCGCCACAATATTATTTGCCAGGCCGTAAACCAAAGAAGTTTTTCCACAGCCGGTCGGACCGACCAGTATGACGTTGTTGGCGCTTTCTTTTTCCAAAACCCGGAAGAGCTCATCCAGTGGCGTTTTTTTCCCGAACAGCGGCGGCAACTTTCCGCGTTGGGCCAATTTCGTTAAATCACTGCTGTAAGCGTCAAGCGTCGGCGTAACCCGCCCCGTTAACGCCCGATTAAACCCGCCCAGCGGCGCGACCCGGTACGACTCTTCCCACAACCGCGGCGGGTGTAACCACCGGAAACGGGCCTCTACCCAAGCTCTTGTAGCCTCCCGGTCTTCCTGCGTTAAATCTTCCTGGCCTCCTCCATCGAGCCGCAACTGAGTCTCCCGCCCCATTGCTTTAAGAAAGTTCCGATTGGCGAAATACTGCAAAAGACTAAGCAGAGAATGAAGAAGGTCAAATAACAGGAGTAAGCAAAGCCCGTAGCGCGGGTTTGCGAGACGGAACAGAAGTCCGTAAGGAACCAAAAGCCAGAATAAAATTAAAAACAGGAACAGCAGATCCGCGAAGAGAATGGAAAGAATGCCGAAAACGACGCGGAAACTGCGGAAAATAATTCCGATAAAAAATCCCAATACCGAAGTGTCGCCAAAAAGAGGTACGAACATCGTCCGGAGCATTAAGCTGACAGCCAGTCGGTGATCCAACTCCAGCGAAATCTTCCGCAAAAGTTTTAGGAGATAAACCGGAACGGAATAGAGCCACCAGACAGGAAACAAAATGAGGCGGATTAGGAAGGCGGGCATAAGTAAAAGTTAGCTCCTTATTTTTATCAGAACGAAAGCAACCACGACGAAAAAGACAATAATATATAGGATCAAACGCCGGTCGATTTTTCTAATGGTCTGGCCGATAAAGATCCAAGAATAGACCCATAAATCTTTAAGAAATGACATACGAAGCCCTTCTATTAATCATACAACAATTCCGAAGAAACGGCCTTTAGCGACGTAGTTTGCCTTCTTATATTCCCAGTCAAAATTTGTTTTTTCCAGCCCGGCTTTAAGAATAACAATCGGATCCCCGTGGGAAACCGCCACAACCGACCGGTTCGGATACTGGCAGGCTACCCGGCGCACAAACAAGGTCATCCGTCGTTCAATGTCTTCCCTAGATTCGCGGTGGTATTCCGCCAGCGGCGTGGAATTCGACAGCGCCGGCTCAATTTTTTCGAACTCCGCCTTACTGATTCCGTCAAAAGAAGAGCCGACTTCCTGGATCAGACGGGAAATCCGGACCGGAAGGTGGTGGGCCTGAGCAATAGGCCGGGCGGTTTGGCGGCAGCGGAGCTGAGGACTACTGAAAACCGCGGCAATTTTTTCCGCCGTAAAGATGTCCGTTATCTCTCCGGTCTGAACGTGGCCTAAACGACTGAGAGGAAAACCGGGTAAACGCCCGTAAAGAAGGTTTTCGGGGTTGTCGACGTCAGCGTGGCGGACAAAATATATTTTTGTGCTCATTTAATTAAGTCGTGTAACAAAGCGGAAACTTGGCCGGCCTGCCGGGACCAGCTGAGTTTCCGGACGGAACGGGTAGCTTGCTTTCCCAGTCTCTTTCGAAGATCCGCGTCCTCCAGTAGCCGCCACAGTTTCTCTCTTAACTGTTTCCGGTTTTTATTGGCGAATAAGAGACCGGTTTTACCATCCTCAACTAAAAATCCTAGGCCCCCGACCCGGGAGGCTAATACGGCCGCTCCGGCGGCCATCGCTTCCATAATGACCAGACCAAAAGATTCGTACAAAGACGGCAAAACAACCACGTCGGCCGCCGGGTAGTAACTGGCCAGTTGGCGGTGAGGTTTGGCGCCCAGGAATTTTACACAGCAGCTTAACTGTTTCCGCTCAATCATTCTTTTGATTTTTATTACTTCCGGCTGCTGCCAAAAATACCGGCTGTGCGTCTGCCCGCCGACCAGAAGAACCAGGAACTCCTTCTCGAAGTCGGGGTGCAGGCGGGTTAACTGATGAACGGCCTCGACCAGGTTGGTTAAACCCTTAATTGGGTCAATCCGGCCGACAAAAAGAATTATCCGCCGGGAAAGCGGAAGGTTTAACCTGCTCCGAGAAATATCCTGGCGGCGGGGATGAAATAGACGGGTGTTAACTCCGGGAGGAATAACATTAATTTTCGATTCGACAACGCCGTAATAATCGCTCAAGGCTTTCTTCTCCAGCCCTGTAGAGACAATGATGGAAAGGGCGTCTGCGGCAAGCTTCTTTTCTAACCGGATCCGTTCGTGGTTCGGCTCGGAACCGTATATTTTCTTCAGAATTCCTAAGGTATGAAAAGTTAAAATAAAAGGCGTATGCATCCGGGTGGTAAGGTACTCCGCAACCAGGCCGGAAAGATAATAATGGGCATAAATCAGCCGGTATTCGGTAGTTTGAGTTTTAATAAAACTCTCAATTTTTTGGCCGAACTCTTCGGCTTGGCCGGCAAGCTTCTCCTTCCCGGTGCACAAAGAATTTCCGACGCGCAGATGGATAACCCGGACATTATTTTTCAAATTGATTACTTTTCGTTTTGTTCCCGGGTGATCTTTAGTAAAAATATCAATCGCCCAACCCAGCTTCCCCAACTCCTTGGCCAAGTGCAAAACATAAACATTCAGACCCCCGGCGTCTAAAACCCCGGGGCTACTTAGCGGACAGGTATGGAAAGAAATGAACATCAGCCTTTTCATTTAACGTTCGGATTAATTCTACAGCATCTTTGTCTGTTATAATACGCTAAGTGATTAAGAATCATTTATTTTTCAACGAATTCTCCCCTTGGCGTTTTGATCTCGACAGCGCTTTAGGCTCGACGCTTTGGGATAAAAACGGGAACAAACTGTTAGATTTCACTTCCGGCTGGAACGTTACCAATCTCGGCTGGAACAATCCGGAAATTATCGAAGCCGTTATTAAGAAGCTGAAGAAAAGCAGTTACGTTCCCGGCTGGTCGGACGAGGCGTCCCAAAACCGATTAGCCGCGGAATTGGAAAAAGTGCTGCCGGAGGGCTTGAATGTTTTCGCTAGGGCCACCGGCGGGACGGAAGCGATTGAAGAAGCGATAAAAACCGCGCGGGCTTTTACCGGAAGAAGGAAAATCGTTTCGTTTAAGGAAAGTTACCACGGCCATTCGCTCGGCGCTTTGGCGCTAGGTTACCCCGCTGAGGGAGCGATCGCGAAAGCGGTCGGGCCTCTGCCCGAGGGTTTTCTCCAAATTGATTTCCCGGCGGTAACCGCCGAAAACCAAGATAAGGACGGGGTTCTCTCCACCTTCGCCGACCGGCTCGAGAGTATCCTAATGGATGCGGATGTCGCCGCCGTTGTGACTGAGGCAGGAATGATTACCGGCTGGGGTTCAACCGCCGTTGCGCCCGAAGGCTACCTGAAACTCGTCCGGGAGTTAACAAAAAAGTACGGTACCCTTCTGATTATTGACGAGGTCGGAACCGGCTTCAGCCGGCTGGGACAACTGTGGGGAATGCAGTGGGAAAAGGTCACTCCGGATATTGTTGTTTTCGCCAAAGCCCTCTCCAATGGTGTGATTCCGATTGGGGCGATGGTTACGACGGAAATAATTGCGGAAAAGTCATCCATCCTAACCAATATTTATTCAACCTTCGGCTGGCTCCCCGCGGCTTGCGCCGCCGCTTTAAAAACGCTGGAAATTCACCGGCGGGATAAGATTTGGGAAAAGGCGGAAAGAGACGGCAGCTACCTTCAGCAAACTCTCAAAAAGGAATTGGCCCAAGGCGGACAAAAATACGGTGTCCGCGGTATCGGGATGGAGATTGGTTTAAGTTTGCAATCAGGAACAAAAGGGGGCGGATCGTGGGCGGACAAAATTGTTGACCGGGCCTACCAAAAAGGTCTGCACCTCGTCGGCGACCGGGAAAATAATCTGCAATTAATGCCTCCGTTAACTATCACCCAGGAAGAACTTAGCCGGGGAATTGATCTTTTGCTTGAAACCATAAAAGAAGTATGTTAAGCTCTTATTAAGATGGAAATTGTCCCAAACAATAGTCTCCTTAATCTCACCGGAGAAACAGCCATCGTGACTGGTGGCGCGCGCGGAATTGGTTTTGGTATCGCCCTCCGGTTGGCCGAAGCCGGCGCTAACGTCGTCATTGCTGACCTCAAGAAAGAACAGGCAGAGCAAGCGGCGGAGAAAATCAAGACCAATGGCTACCGGGCGGAGGGGTGTGCGACGGATGTTTCCAAAGAAGATGACGTTATCGCCCTTGTCAGCTTTGCGGTCTCCAAGTTCGGCGGCGTTGATATCCTTGTTAATAATGCCGGTATTTTCCCCTCGCAATTGGTTCATCAGATGACTTTGGCGGATTTCGACCGGGTTCTTTCGGTGAATCTGAAAGGCGCGTTTCTTTGTACGAAATACGCCTCGGAACAAATGATAGGCCAGGGACGCGGTGGAAAAATAATTAATGTTACTTCAATTGATGCGCTTCACCCCTCAACCATGGGTTTGGCCCATTACGACGCCAGTAAACACGGGCTGTGGGGCTTTACGAAAAACGTCGCGCTGGAATTGGCGGCGCACAGGATTTGGGTAAACGCTGTGGCACCGGGAGGTATTCAAACTCCCGGGGTTGCGGAGATGCAGGGAAAAATGAAAGTTCCGGATGGAGTCGATATGACGAAAATGATGGAGGCTTTTTTAGGTAAAATCCCGATGCACCGTTTGGGGGAACCGGATGAAATCGGCAAGGCCGTTCTTTTCCTAGCCTCGGAAATGTCTTCCTACATGACGGGCAGTCAAATCGTCGTCGACGGCGGGGCTCTTCTTTCCTAATTCCTAATTTCTACTTCTGCTTTTATTGCTGCTAGAACTTTTCCTTTAAATTCGGACACACTTCCCTCATTAATTAAATAGTAGTCGGCCATTGCGATCGGGCCGCCCTTATCCGATTCTTCAATTTCGGCTAAATCCCGGCCCTCCGCCTCTTCCCGACTATAGGAACGATAAAGCGCCTGTTGGTCGGATTCTGGGTCGAAATGACGAGTCACCAACCGCTGATACCGCACCCGGGGTGAGGCGCAGACGGCTATGAGAACAACTCGGTCCTTACCAAAACGCGCCCTCAGGACTTTATATTCTTCAAAAGAATAAAGATCGCTGACGATAACGCTCGTCCCACTTAATAAAGTGTCAATCTTTTCAATACTTAGAATAGCCAGCGCTCCCATTCCATACTTTTTCCGCAACCCGAGTCTGACTTCCCTTTCGTATTTCTCCCCGACTCCACCGCGACGGCGTGCTTCGTCCAGGACCACCTGACCGAAACGGATAACCGGAAATCCGAGTTCACCGGCAATTTTTCCGGCTTCAGTTTTTCCGGATCCAGCCATTCCCACGAAAGCAATTATTTTATTTATATTTTCCATCTGTGTTTTTAAGATTGAATTCCATCCTGCCAGAAGCGGGTAATCCTGTCCCGACGGTCAGTAAGAGACAATTTCGATGCTATCCCCGGCCCGCCGATACACCCGCCTTCGCAAAACAAGACGTCCAGCAACCGGATTTTGATGTTAACTTCAAACTCGGCCAAAGCCGCTTCGACTTCTCTGAGACCCGAAACCACCAGGTATTCGTCCTCGGCCAAATAATCTTTTACCTTGGCTGACTGGGCCAAACCTCCGGAAATAGGGTAAAGCCGCGTTGTGGTTTCTATTACGTCAAAGCCTGACACCTCTTTTAACTCACCTGTCTTCCTTCCCAATGATTCCATTACCTGTATCAACTCTTTGTAGGTTAAGACGAGAAGATTCAGATCGGGATAGTCTTCCGACGCTTCGAGCTTTTTCACCAGGCACGGACCGATAAAAACCGGCCGATACCCCGAATATTTTTCCTTGACAATTTTAACTGTAGCCACCATCGGCGAATCCGTCGGTGATAAGAACTTCACCAATTGCGGGTATTTCTTCCTGATTAAACGGACTAAGGTCGGGCAGGGACTGGTAATGTAACGGGCTTGGGGATTTTCCTTCAGTAGTGTTAATAATTGCCGATTAGTTTCCACAGCGCCGGCGGAGACTTCCACAATGTGTGTGAATCCGAGACTTTTCAGCTCGGCAGCGATAGTGGCGGGATCAAAATCGATCGGGAAGGAAGGGGCAAGGAGAGCTACCAACTTTTCTTTTTTGGCTAACGAATCGACCAACCGTTGAGCCTCAGGGGAGAGATTACTCATTGATTATCTTTTTAACCAGTGGATAGACCAAGAGACCGCCAAAAATAGCCGTAATTATCTGTAATCCCCCCATCGTAGTTATAAAAACTGCCGGTACCAAGTGGAGGTGATAATAAACTTGGGCGCAGAGAAACAGCAGGAGTGATTTAAACACGGCGGCGGAAATCACGCCGGGAAAATATCCCAGCCTCCCGTATATTTTCTTAAACGAAAGAACCAGCACCCCGTTCCCCAACCAGATAAATGGTAAGAAATAGATCAGGAAAGGAGTCAGAGGCCCGAAAACTAACCCCCGAGTAACCGTTGCAATGCTCGGCAGAACCAGCAGCGGAAGAAATAAACGGGTTGGCAGGATAACGGCGGAAAGGAAAAGGGCGGCGTTAACGATGGTCCCCGTTACCGGTTGGGAGGAACTTAGTAAAAAAGGGGCTGCGAAAGAGAGGATAGCTAGGAATGTAAAAGCCAAACGGCGAACCGAAGCCGAAACGGCAATTGGTATTATTTTTGTTTGCGCCATTACTGCTGATTATAAAATATCTCTTCGAAGAATTAAAGGGGAGTTCAAATGTTTATTCCTTCGGGTTAATTCTTGTATTTTTAACGCGATCACGTTATAAATACAAATTAATCAATCAATCCTGACGCTTTTAAACGGGGAAGGACTTCGTGGGCGAAGATGGAGCCGACTTTTATTTCGGGCGGAACCTTGGAAGTAACCCAAAATATCTCCGAGCCCACCTCGTTGGCCTTGATCTGGCCTCGCCAAGCTTTAACTACGAAAACCGTCATCACAAGGGTCTCGCCAGGATTAGTAGCTGCCTCGGCGGAAAAGGTTCCGAATGTTTCCAAGTTGCCACCGCTAATTTCGATGTCCAACTCTTCTTTAAGTTCCCGCGCGAGAGCCTTCTCCGGCGTTTCCGTTCCCTTGAGTTTCCCGCCGGGCGCGACAAAGGTATCTTTATCTTTCCCTTTATATAAAAGGAGTTTCCTGTCTTTAATGATAATCCCCGCCGCTTTGATAATCTCCATATTCCTTTTCCTTATTGTATACGAAAGATCACCCCCGGGAAAAGGCTTTAGCTAAATCATTGTATTTTTAACGCGATCGCGCTATAAATACAAAAAGTTTCAAAAAGGAGGGGGTTTCTCGATTTGGAACTAAAGATTATAATTGAACCGTGATTGAACCAATCCTAAAAGTTACCGGACTTAGTGTCGAGTTAAATCAGAATACAATCCTCCGCGAGGTCAGTTTTGAGGTTTCCGAAGGGGAAACACTGGCAATCCTCGGCCCTAATGGGGCGGGAAAAACAATTCTGTTCCGGGCTCTTTTAGGTCAAATTCCCTACCAGGGAACGGTAACTTGGCGGAAAGGAATAAAAATCAGCTATGTTCCCCAGCGGCTCGCCGTAGAACGGGACTTACCAGTCACCACCCGGGAATTTTTAAAACTGAAGGAGCCAAAGGATGTCGAAATCGACCGGGCACTCAAAGCAGTCGGCTTCGAGGATAATCACCCGCATACGGGCCATCTTAATGACCACATCCTAAACCGGAAAATCGGAATCTTATCCGGAGGCGAATTCCAAAGAGTTTTAATTGCCTGGGCGCTTTTAGGCCACCCGAATGTCCTTCTTTTTGACGAGCCAACCGCCGGAGTGGACGTCTCCTCCGAAGTGACGGTCTACAGCCTCTTGCATAAATTAAAAGAAAAAGAAGGACTCACTGTTTTACTGATCTCGCACGAGCTGGAGATCATCTACCACTACGCTACCTCGGTTCTTTGTTTGAACAAAAAAAGTGTTTGCTTCGGCCCGCCCGATACTACACTTAACAGTGAGAGCTTAACGAAATTATTCGGTCCTGACGCCGGGTTTTATCAGCATCACTAAAATGATTATTTATGGCAATATACTATTTCTTATTCTGATTGGAACATTCGTCGGGGCCTCGGCCGGCTACCTCGGTTCTTTCATGGTCTTAAAAAGAATGTCTTTGGTCGGCGACGCACTAACCCATGTCGCTCTCCCCGGCCTCGCTATCGCCTTGGCTTTAAATTATCCGCCGATGCTCGGCGCTTTTTTGGCACTTCTCATCGCTGTCGTCGGCGTCTGGTATTTGGAGGAAACTTCCAACGTTTATCCTGAAGCGTTAATCGGGGTATTTTTTACGGCCAGTTTAGCTTTGGGAATTTTAATTACGCCCGAGCCAGAGTTGTTGGAGGCCCTTTTCGGCAGCATTGAAAAAGTGGGGCTGACTGAAGGAATTGTCGCAATTATCATCTCCGTCATCACTATTATCATCACCTTCCTAATCTCGAAAAGGTTACTGACAGGAGTAATCTCTAAAGATTTACTGGTCTCAGCCAAATTACCCGACCGGCTGATCAATCTTATCTACCTGCTTCTCGTGGGAACGATCGTGGCTTTAGGGGTCCGTTTCGTGGGAACGCTATTGATGGGAGCGCTGGTCATCATTCCGGCCGCGGCGGCTAAAAACATTAGTTCAAGTTTCCGCTGGTATTCCCTGTTATCTATTATCTTCGGAGTTATCTCCGCCGCTCTCGGCACTACCATCTCGGGCTTATATCACCTGCCTTCCGGCCCAATCGTCGTGCTCTCCGGCGTGCTTCTTTTTGCCTTGACTTACATCATCGGAAAATTCACAAAACTGCCGGAGAATGTAGATTAATCGGCTTCAAGAATAGTTTGTTAGTATAGAAGAACCATGCAATAATGAGATAATGCCAAAAGAGGTTTTAAATAAAACTTACGATAAGGCTATAAACGCGAATTTATCTGAAGGTTTCTGGATTGCCGATACTGGAATTTATCTGGTATTAGTTCGGGCTAGAGCAAACGCTTGGTGGCAAAATATCCCGTCATTCTTAAGACACTACTTCTCCGACGATGAATTGAAAGTCAGTATAGATATGTCTGAAAAGACATTGTTTTGGAACGGAAATGATCTAAGAGGTCTTGCACAATTAGGAATAATTATCTCTAAGTTGTCTCCTGGTAGTCACACGATCCTAATCGAACCGAAAAACACGCCTAAATTAGAGTCGGTTCAAATATTTGGTCTGACGGAAAAAGAATTTAACATTAAAACAATTCTTGGTCGGGAAATAGAAGATGGTAACCGACGCCCATGGCTGAAAATACTTTTTAATCGAGTTATCTTAAAACAACTCGGCATTAAGGTGTCTTGTCAATCGGGAAAATTTTACGGAATAACAGATAAGGACGATGACGATCTACAAGTAATTATCGATAACCAAGTGATCAGAAATGATGAGCCCAAAAGTCATCAAAACTGGTATTGGTGTGGTCGTACCTTAAAAGGCAGCTCGAAAAGTATTGAGCTGCGGCCTGAAAATAGCAATGAAGTTACGTCGATCTTACTTTTGACCGATAGGTCTCCTAACATCGAGTCTTTTACCGTAACCCTGGAAAAGAAGCTAATACAAACAATTCAAGAAGTGAAGGACAAAGTAGTTTCGGAAGCCAAAAAATACGGCTATGATCCGAAAATCCTTTTAAGACTGGCCGAAAGAGAGTCAAATTTTGATCCTCTAGCAACCTCCCCAGACGGCAAGGATAAAGGAATATTCCAGTTGAGAGATGTTACGCTCATAGAGATAAGGAGAATCAACGGTCGAGAGATCAACCCTTTTGACGCCGAAGATAACATCGAGGGTGGGTTAATCTATTTCGATGACTTATACAAAAAATATAGAAGTGGCCAAGATGTCCTTAAAACTACCCTTGTGGCTTGGAACATCGGTCCCACGTACGTGAATGAAAACTACCCATTAAACTTCGACGAAATTCCCGAAACCACAAAAAAACTAATCGATTTCGTTCTTAAGCAGAAATAGGTTAATTAGCAACTATGAGAAGGTTGTTAAGAAAAATCTTAATTATCGGTTTTGTAATACTTCTTTTCCTGGGCTTACTTTTATTTACAAAGTATAAGGTTATGGATAAAGAACAAGCACTCAAAACAAGTGGTCAAAACGCGACAGAACTTGTCTTTAGCAACGGCTTACGCTACCAAAACAACGACAATTATACCGGAATAAAAGTCGATAAAGAGTACAAATTTGATCTTGACAGTGATGGACTCACGGAGAACCTATTAATAAAGTCATACGAAATTGTCACGCTCAAAAAAGATAATTTCACTTACTATGGTTTTGTAACTGATGTCCTCGTGAAAAAATCGGAGGGTGACGAGAAGTTACTTTCTCATCTTTATGGAGACTTACTCGACGCTAGAGAAATTTTATTAAACCGAAAGGAAAACAACAAGATCTTATTAGTAAGTCTCAAACTGGGAAAACTTGATAACTTTCGAATTTACAGATATAAGAAAGGTGATCTTATAAGAATAAGCACACCAGACGATATACCACCTAGCTTATATGGAATATCGACTAAAGGAGAAATTAACTTCGAAGATATAGATGGGGACGGTACTAAGGAAATGGTTGCCTACTCACGACTATCACCTCCACAAAAAAAGCGCCAGGTGGACGTCTATAAAATTTTAGGCCTGGAAGCAACTAAAATAAAAACTTACGAAGAAGAGACTCCAAAGGTCTACTAAGTAACCCTGCTAATTTATGATGCGATCGCATCATAATTTTGTCTGGGAAACCTAGGGTAAATTAATACTGCAGAACCAAACCGACTCCAACCTCCTCGAGGGGAACTTCTTTGGCCAAAGCTATTTTCGAATACAAATCGGTGCAGTGGCACGCGTGAACGGACGAGGGCTTAAGACTTTTAAAGTATTCCACGGTTCTCTTCATCACTTCTTTTTCCGGACTCATTAAATGAAAACCTCCGATAACGTCTACAACCCTATCCTCGTTACATACATTTTTCGCATATTCGATAATATTGCATATTCCCCGGTGTGAACAAGCACTGATAACAACTAGGCCTTTAGTTGATTTATACGCCAGAGCAATTTCGTCTTCCATATAGTCATCCGCTTCCTTTCCGTTAATTCGAATCTTCTTATACGGTTTTTGGCATTCAAAATCATTTTTCAACGGTATTGAGCCTAGCCACACCAGATTTTTCGTTAACCATACCGGCTTCGTACTCTCTTTTATTGGGAAGGAGACTGACACTTTTTCTTTGCTCAGAAGTGGTCCGCTCTCTCCAAGCCAGTCGCGGGGGCGACCATAAAAAGTTCTGGGATGAGCCACAATTGTGGGCGGTGAAACGGATAAGTTACTGGTGTCTGCTTCCAAATACATTTTTATTAGCGGATCCAAGCCCCAGGTATGATCAAGATGCCCATGGGACAGTATCAGGTAATACAGCTTTAAGAGGTTAATTTGCAGTTTTTGCGCATTGACGATAAACGCGTCCGAGTAGCCTACATCGTACAAAATCGCTTTACCGCCATCTTCGATATAGTAAGATACGCCGGGTTCCCCGTAAAAGTAGCGGTCTATTAATGTGTTGTTATCCACGAGTACCGTTAACTTCATTGCTTTCTGCATTTAGTGTAACACAACCCGAGGAACGGCTTGATTGTTTATTGTAAACAACGGATAAGGCACTAAGAAGAGATGATGCTAACGCAAACCAAAACCACATATTATTTCGGAATTATAAAAATTAACTTCCTCACCATAATTTGTAATTTTAACGCGATCGAGTTATAATTACAACAAGACGAACGCAATACAATTGTTACTGACCATGACACTTCTTATACTTCTTACCTGACCCACAGGAGCACAGGTCATTCCGACCGACTTTGGGAATATCCCGGCGGAAGGTTATACCCGACGGCTGCCCACCGGTGTTTCCAACGGCCGTCACGACTGATTCCGGCTGGCGGTGAACAAAATTCAGCTCCCGTTTCGGAGAAACTAACATCTTTTCCTGTAAATCCCGCTCTTTGGCTTCCAAGTGAAGTTTAAGAAGCCTTTCAGCAACCGCACCGTAAATGGTTTCCAAAAGGGTGGTAAAAAGTGTGTGGGCTTCCTTTTTATAGATAACAAGCGGATCATGTCCGGCGTAACCGCGAAGCCCAATACCTTCGCGCAAATCTTCGATAGTCGTTAGATGCTCCATCCACAGCGTATCCAACGTGGACAACGCAGCCTGGCGGACGACCTGGTACCAGTCCTTCCCCATCGAAGTTTCGTAGGTCCGCCATACATTTTCGATTTCCCCCGGGTAAGGCCGAAGTTTTCCTAAAAACCACTCTGCGACCGACGTCGACACCGGCTCTGCCTCCAATCCAAGTGGTTCGGCAGTAACTTTCGCTTCCGGGTAGGGCAGCTCAAGAATCCGCCGGCGGAGAGTGTAAATCGTTTCCCGTTGTTTATTTAAAACATCATCGTACTCGACCACTCTTTTGCGGGCGTCAAAATTATTGCCCTCCATTTTCTTTTGCGCCTGCTCAATCGAGCGGGAAACCAAAGGATGCTCAATCGGCACGTTTTCCTCAAACCCGAAACGGTCCATTAGGCCGCGGACCTGATCCCCCCCGAAAAGGCGGAGAAGATCATCCTGCAGTGAAAGGTAAAAACGGGACGAACCGGGGTCCCCCTGCCGGCCTCCTCTTCCCCGTAGCTGATTATCAATCCGGCGTGCTTCGTGGCGCTCGGTACCGATAACATGCAACCCGCCTAAATCCGCTACCCCCGCTCCTAGCTTAATATCAACACCCCGCCCGGCCATATTTGTCGCAATGGTCACCCCGCCGCGTTGCCCCGCTTCCGCTAAAACCGTTGCCTCTTTTTCGTGATTCTTCGCGTTCAGCATTTGATACTTAACGCCCTTGTGGTCAAGAAATTTTGATAACAGCTCGTTCCTTTCGATAGAAGTTGTGCCGACTAGAACCGGCCGACCTTTTTCATGCTTTTCAATGATATCCATAACAACGGCCTGCCATTTCGCTGATTCGGATTTAAAAATCATATCCGGGAAATCGGCTCTGACAACCGAACGGTTCGTCGGAATAACTACCACATCAAGTTTATAAATTGAATAAAATTCCTCCGCTTCCGTTACGGCCGTCCCGGTCATTCCGGCCAGTTTATCGTAAAGACGGAAATAGTTTTGGAACGAGGTCATCGCGTAGGTCTTGGACTCCTGCTGGACCGACAAACCCTCCTTCGCCTCAATCGCCTGATGCAGACCTTCGCTGTAGCGTTTCCCGAACATTGGACGACCAGTAAACTCGTCCACTATAACTATCTGGCCCGTGCTGACCATGTAGTCCCGGTCCCGGAAAAAGAGCGTTTTGGCTTTCAGAGATTGTTCGATCAGGTGCAGGGTCTGAAAATCTTTTTCGTAGAGATTATCCACCCCAAGCCACTTTTCAATCTTCGCCACCCCGATCTCCGTTAAATTGGCTGTGTGCATTTTTTCATCAACGACAAAATCCGTTTTCGGAGTTAACTTTTCCACCAGTTTAGCGAAGTCAAAATATTTATCCGTCGCTTCCTCCCCCGGACCGGAAATAATCAACGGGGTTCTGGCCTCATCAATTAGAGCGAAGTCCACCTCGTCAACGATGGCGAAACGATACCCGCGCTGAACAGTCTGGCTGGGGTCAAAAACAGTGCTGTTATCGCGCAAATAATCGAACCCGAATTCATTATTCGTGCCGTAAGTGACGTCGGCAGCATAAGCTTCCCGACGCTCAACCGGACGCAGGTGGGCCAAACGCGGATCAATCTGACTCGGATCGGTGTAACTCTGATCTAAAATGTATGATTTTTCCTGCTGGATAATACAACCGATTTTCAGCCCTAGGAAGCTTAATGCCTGTCCGTACCACCCAGTATCCCGACGGGCCAGGTAATCGTTAACCGTTACCATATGCACCCCTAGGCCGGTTAGGGCGTTGAGATAAAGGGCAAAGGTGGCTGCGTGAGTTTTTCCCTCGCCGGTTTTTTGCTCGGCGATTTTTCCCTGGTGTAAAACAATTCCGGCCAAAAGTTGGACGTCAAAAGCCCGCTCACCCAAAGTCCGCCTGATTCCTTCCCGGCAGACAGCAAAAACTTCAGGCAATATAGAATCGAGCGTATAACGGCCTTCGGTTAAGCCTGTCCGGAAATCAGTGGTTTTTGCCCGCAAAGCTTCGTCAGAAAGAGCTTTAATTTCCGGCTCTAGGGTATTTATTTTTACCACCAACGGATAATAGTTTTTAAGCTGTTTTTCGTTGCTATCAAGCAACTTACCCAATATTCCAAACATTTCAACTGTCATCATAACACAAATATTCACAGGCAATCTGCCTCCCCCTCCTACTACAAGATAAAAACAGAGACTTTCCACCTTAAAGGTGTAAAAATGGGAAAATACCTTGAACTCTTATATTTAATAAGGTAATCTTAAGAAGTTACACTATCTATGGGACTTAACTATCTGTCCTTTAGTTATATACTCCAGGAGAGTAGCCGAATTACCCACACGGTAATAGGACTACGAAGGTTCCTTTATAATGCGGTCAAAGACGCGGGTAAATTCATAATTTTTTGTTACCGAGGAAAAGGTAATTTTGTCCGCCGCCCCTAGCAGTAACTTCAATCGTTCTGATGTTGTTGAAACACCCGGAAAGTTTACTTGCGAAATCAGGATCAAGACTGACCCGGTTAAAAACCACCAAGCCTTCTGCCGCTAACAGATTATTTAATCCCCGGAAGAACTCAGCCGTTCCCGCGCCCAGCGGGTAAGTTGCGCCTAAATAAAGATCCACAATGATCAAACTGTAGTCGGGAAACGAGAGGGTGAAGTTTTCCGGATGGGTTACGACAAAGGTAGCATCTCCAACCACGACCCGGAGATTGGCAATTGCGGACAGATCAAAGTAGTCCCGAGCGGCGTGGACAATCGCCTGATCAATCTCTACGGCATCGATCGGAACCGGTCCGATGGCTTTTTGAAGCCTCTCCGCCATCGTCCCTCCGCCCAAGCCCAAGAGGAGAACATTCTTGATCTCAATCCCGTTCGTGTGGGCCGCCGAAAGGGCTTCCTCAACCAATCGCCCCCAAATACGTTTCGATAAGCCCCTGGTTCCGCCGGTCACCGACTGGACTAGTCCACCAACGTAAAGTGACCGCTGTCCCATTTGCTGGACAACTTTAATTTCACCCGAAATCGGAGAACTGGTTTCGTAAATAACTTGCGGAATAACCAGACTAAGAAACTGTTTAAAAAGTCCCACTGTAGAGATTATTTTTTAGGTTCAAGCAGCTCCTTGCCGACGTAAGCTTGCAACGCCCCGGGAACCTTAACCGAGCCGTCAGGTTGCTGGTAGTTGTCCAAAATGGCAATAATCATCCGGCCCATCGCACAACCCGTATCATTGACGTTGTGGACGTATTCTTTTTCTCCCTTGCTGTTTAGATAACGGGTATTGAACCGGCGGGACTGGAAATCAGTAGCATTAGTATCACTCATGACCTCCATGTAGGTTTTCTGCGAAGGCAGCCAAACTTCAATATCATACTTTTTGTGGGTGGCGGCGTAACCGGTATCGCCACTGCACATTAAAATGACGTGATAGGGAAGACGTAATTGCTGAAGAAACCATTCGTTGAGTGAGAGCAGATATTCGTGCATTTCCCCTGACGCTTCGGGAGCGGTTAAGGCGTCCATTTCTAATTTGTCGAACTGGTGCACCCTTTTTAGTCCCCGGACATCTTTGCCCCACGAGCCGACTTCGGAACGGAAACAGGAGGTGTAAGCGAAAAACTTCTGCGGTAGCTCGTCGGAGGCCAGGACTTTATCCAGGTAATAACCGAAGAGAGACGGCTCGGAAGAACCGACTAAAAAGAGGTCTTGGTTTTCCTCAACGTATTTATTTTCAATTTTATAGACCTGATCGGCATCGCCGGGAAAATGGGAGGTCCCGTAGAGCACCTTTTCCTTAACCAGCAGCGGCACGATCATTGGGGTAAAACCTTCCTGCAGCAGCTTATTTTTCAGCAACTCAAAAAGTGCGAATTGAAGCAGAGATAACCCACCTTTTATATAACTGAAACGGCTACCGGAAGTTTTTGCGCTTTGTTCAAGATCAATGCTGTCCAACAGCTTGCCTAGTTCAACGTGATCGCGCAAAGGAAAGGCAGGACCGGGCATAAACCGACCGGAGTGCTCGGCGAGACCTAGTTCTTCTTTCGGAAAATAACCCCGCTGCGGATGCCAAGCCTTAATTTCAACGTTTCCGCCGGCGTCCTTTCCTACCGGCGTATCGGCCGAGAGCATATTCGGCATCCAACTCATAAGCAGTTGCCATTCTGTAACCAGGGGTTCTAACTGCTCCTCCAAAGATTTAAGGTCTTCCTTTAGCTTCCGCCCCCGCTCAATATCCCTTTTTTCCGCCGCCTCAGTCCGCGCGTGCCGTAACTGTTCAATATTGGTCGTCAACTGGCGGCGCTGTTTATCCAGCACCAATAACCGGTCCACGTCGGCTTTTTTCGGGTCAACCCCGCGCTGGAGAATATTATTTTTGACTTCTTCCGGGTGTTCCCGGATAAAATTAATGTCTAACATAACTATGAACTATTGTAGCATCAACCGATTGCCTGGCGAAAGGCTTGCTCGACTTCTGCTATTTGTGTCAGCTTACTGGAAAATTCCTTGAAATCACGGCGCATTAATAGAGTGTGAGCGCGGCCGGAAAACTCAGACTGCTGTCTCTTTAAGTCAGTCAGTTTGGAATCAAAAGGCGCGAAGAACTCAGCGAAATCCAAAGACCGATGTGAAGCTAGGGGGAGAGCAAAATGCGTTAGATGCCCTACCTCTAGCTCAGTAAGTTCCGATTCCTGTGCTTTTTTAGCAACAGTTAATATAGCCTCTTTTCCGGTAATAAGCCCCTTCTCATGAGCGCTTCGATCATCCTCTCGATAAAGCTGCCGGAAATATTCGCAAGTCGCAGTAAATATTCCAAGTTCATTTGTGGAAACTGTCCGTTTTGGGTTTGACCATGAACGAAAATATTCACGGCGATATCCGATATCTTCCGCCTGCCACGCTTTTCGGAGTTGATCACGAAAAAGGGAAACGGAAGGAAAGCCGGCAGGATCGTGCAGATACGCCTCGTGAACTCCTAAACCAAAAGCCAAAATATAGTGGTCCGTCCCTGAAAGACTGCTTGAGCGGGGGTTGTAATCGAGGTATCCCATATTAAGCGGACCCAAAACCGCCGGTGAGGTAACTAAATCTTTGTCTAAAGCAGGAAAGGGGTCGTCGTTTTTATCCGGATAAAATCGTTCCGTAAAACTAAAACCGAGGCTTGTAAGTGCCTGACTAAGTCCTCGGTCCGGAGAGCCGGAAAAGGTACTGAAAAATAAAAGTTTTGAGGGACCTAGTAAAGCCGCGCCTAGGCCTACTCCCGAAAGAACTTCAATCGTCGCAGGAGAAATATTCTCGCCTATTGAACCAAGAAGCATCGCAGTAGAATTTGCATAACAATAAGGGCCGTTTCCGAAATACGTGACGAGGGGGTGATTAGTCATTATTCTAAAGTATCCTAGCACCCGCTTTAGCAAGGTGTCTATCCACCAACTAAAACTATACAATTTTCATTGACGATCGTCAACGTTTTTTGTAGAGTAAGTTTGTGATACCAAACAAGGCAAGATCTGACAACAATCCATTTCTCGACTGGGATATAAAAACACATCGGAAATTTCAACAACTTCTTCTTAAGTACCGCTCAACCCCAACCTCAAAAAATCTGGTTTCCTCGATGGTTAAGTTTGAAGAGATGTACCAACCAATTACCCGTAACCCGTTTCGAATAGACCCTTTTGACAGCTTGCGGGGCATTAACGAATATCGCCAAATTAAACGGGCTCAGATCCATCTCACTAAAAAAGATTTAATTAGCGTTACAGGCCCCGTTGGTGGTAAAAAACTTGTTCTTACAAGCCGCGCGCACCGGATCTTTTTCGAGGAGTACCCTCTGGCCAAACTTCGATCTAAGAAATGGGACGGTTATTGGACAATATTAATGTACGACTTCCCGGAAAAACTTCGTAACCTTAGGAATGAGCTGCGGAGTAAGCTAATTGAGCTTGGTTTTGGGTCACCCCAGGAAAGTGTATTAATAACGCCGCTTCCGATTCACCATGTGAGCCAAGAACTGATTGAAGGCGAGGAGGTCGAAAAGTTCACATGGGTTCTAAAGGCTAAACGAGTTCTTGGAGTAGCTAACCGTGAGATTGCAGAAAGAGCATGGGGACTAAACGAACTTAATTCACTTTATCTTAAACTTATTAAAGTCCTTCCGAAAATCAGAACCTTAGGTCGCAAAGACCTTTTACAGCAGTGGCGGGAGTATTTTCTTGCCCTTAACGCTGCCGATCCCTATCTACCTTTTGAACTTTTACCGGAAAATTGGGCCGGAGAAAAATGTAAGAATACGTTTACCAAGTTTTCCCTTAAAGATCTCCTTATCGGTATCTTTAAATAGGATTCCATTATAAATAAATTATACATATTTTATAGACGATCGTCTATAAAATATGTAGAGAGATAATAATTAAAAGAAATTGAGAGAGAGAGAGAGAGAGAGAGAGAGAGAAGAAAACTAACTTAGATAAGTTTAGGTTGGGCGGAGGGTAGAACAATGGAAATCCCAAGGTGCTTATAAGCAGATTCGGAAGCGACCCGGCCGCGGGACGTCCGTTTAATAAAACCGATTTGCATTAAATAAGGTTCAATTACTTCCTCAATCGTCCCTAAATCCTCAGCAATCGTCGCCGCCATCGTTTCGATTCCGACAGGTCCCCCGCTGTGCTTTTCAATCAGCCCGCGCAGATACCGCCGATCGGCCTCGTCCAGCCCCAAAGGATCGACTTCCAGAATATTTAAGGCTCGCTCAACTATCTCTTTAGTAATATTTCCGTCCCCCTCAACTTGGGCAAAATCCCTGACCCGTTTTAAAAGTTTTAAAGCAACCCTGGCCGTCCCGCGCGAACGGCGAGCAATCTCTTCGGCGGCCTCATTATCAATCGGCACGGCTAATTTTTTAGCGGCCGTCCGGATAATAATCGCCAGTTCCTCCGGCGTATAAAAAGTTAAGTGGTGGGTAACGCCGAAACGGTCGCGCAGCGGGGCTGAAAGCAAACCGATCCGGGTCGTAGCCCCAACGATGGTAAACTTCGGAAGATCCAGCCGTAGAGTCCGCGCTGACGGCCCCTTGCCGATAACCATGTCCAGGCAAAAATCCTCCATCGCCGGATAAAGCGTTTCTTCGACCACTTTAGAGAGCCGGTGAATTTCATCAATAAACAAAATATCGAACGGCTCCAGATTGGAAAGAATGGCAGCTAAGTCCCCGGCCCGTTCAATAGCCGGCCCGGAGGTGACCCGGATATTGGCCCCCATCTCTTTGGCAATAATGTGCGACAGCGTCGTTTTTCCCAACCCTGGTGGACCGTAAAGAAGAATGTGGTCCAAAGATTCTTTCCGGCCCTGTGAAGCCTCGATCGCCGTCTTCAGCGACTGCTTAACTTTTTCCTGGCCGATAAATTCCGTCCAGCGGTTGGCGCGCAGGGAAACGAATAATTTTTCTTCCTCCGGAGCTTCTTTTTTATCTTGTGGGACTATTTTCTTCACTTTATTTTCCATAAATTCTTAATGACCCAAATTCTTCAAGGCTGATTTTATTTTTTGCTCGATGGTCAGACCCTCATCGGACGGTATTTTCTTTAACGCTTCCCGGCACTCCCGATCGGTAAAACCGAAGGTCCGCAGTGCCTGGATAATCTCATCGCGTTCCTTCGAATCGGCTCCGGAAAGATCTAGATCCCCAACTGCTCCAACTTTAGTCCGCAACTCGACAATCACCCGTTGCGCTCCCTTCGTTCCTAAGCCGCTGATTCCGGAAAAGTCGCTGGGTTGTCCGCGGGAAATGGACGAAATGATTTCCTCGACTCTCATTCCGGCTAATATTGCCAGAGCAGTCTTTGGCCCGATTCCGGAAACGGTTAAAAGCAACTCAAAGACCGAAAGCTCCTTCTTAGTTTCAAAACCGAACAGATCAAACAAATCTTCTTTTATATGCGGGTGGATGAACAGTTTCAACGGACTCCCGAGAACCGCCTGACTTAACTTGTCCGGCAAAACCGTAACCCGGTAGCCGACACCGTTCACATTTAGAATTAAGTAGCGGCCGATTTTATCCACTACCGTTCCCGAGAGCCAACCGATCATAATCTTATTTTAACCTTTCGGGATGAAGCGTGGCAAAATGCCACCGCGAGCGCATCGGCCGTGTCGTCCGGCTTCGGCACTTCTTTTAAGTTCAGGAGTTTTTTAACCATTAGTCCAACCTGTCTTTTTTCCGCCCGTCCGTACCCGGTAACGGCCACTTTAACCTGCAGCGGGGTGTATTCGAAAACAGGGATTTTCAATAGTACCGCAGCGAGTTTGACCACGCCCTGCGCCTGACTGACTTTCATCGCCGTCTTATCATTCGTATTAAAGAAAACTTCCTCCAGGGCGAGTTCCTCGATCTGCCAGTGTTTAAGCAATTTCTGCAACTCACTGAAGATCTCGGCTAGACGCTCACTTAACGGTTTTTCTTTCGAAGTTAATATCGCGCCGCAATCCCCGATTTTCCACCGGCCCTTTTCGCCAATCAGTACTCCCCATCCCGTCGTCGCCGTTCCCAAGTCAATTCCCAAAATATGCATCAGTCAAATACTACCTTAAAGACGGGGGTCTTGACAAAAATGTAAAGGGATCGGTATAATCCGTCGTGATGCTAAAAATTAACGGTTTTTATTTTTACTTTTTTACGAAAGCCTTAAAGGGGGCCGGGGTCTAGTTTTACCTAAACAAAGACCACAACGGAGGCCTCCGAACGGAGGCTTTTTTATTTATGACCAAAAAGCAAATCTTCAACAAATTGATGAATACCGAAAAATCGATTTTATTACCGGTGGCTCACGATGCTTTAACCGCAAAAATCATCGAAAGTGCCGGCTTTAAGGCTTTTTCCTTGGGGGGCTTTGGTATCGCTGCCTCGCGTTTTGGCTTTCCGGATATCGGTCTGCTCTCCTTTACCGAAATGCTGGAAGCCGTTGATCAAATCGGCAATGCCGTTTCCATTCCTATGCTGGCGGATGCAGATACGGGTTACGGCGGGGTGCACAACGTTGCCCGCACCGTTCGCGCCTACGAAAAATCCGGAGCAGCCCTAATGTTTATCGAGGATCAAACCTGGCCAAAGCGGTGCGGCCACATGAACGGTAAAAAAGTCGTTGACGCCTCCGAAATGATTCTCAAAATCAAGGCCGCTGTCGCTGCCCGCGAAGATCCGGATTTCTTAATCGTCGCCCGCACCGATGCTCGCGCCACTCACAATCTGGCAGAAGCTTTGCGGCGTAGCCATCTTTATGTTCAAGCTGGGGCGGACATTATCTTTATCGAAGCGCCTCAATCGATGGAAGAGCTAAGAATTATTCCCCGGGAAATTACGGAAGTACCTCTTTTAGTAAATATGATGGAAGGCGGTCAGACCCCTTTGCTGGCGCAGAAAGATCTTGAAGATTTGGGTTACAAACTGATTGCCTGGCCACTGACCTTGCTTTTGGCCGGCACCCAAGCCGTCCTTACGGTAATGAAGGAACTTAAAGAAAAAGGTACTACCCAAGAACTTCTTCCCCGGTTGACTTCTTTCGCCGAGATTAAGAAACTGCTCGGAATAGAGACTTTCCGAAAGTTTGAGAGAGAAATCACTGAACAGGACAACCGAACCCATTATTAAACTGCTTGAAAGTTAGAAAGGAGAAACGAGATGAGCGTAATGACCACACTTTCTGAAGCCGGTCACCCCACGGATGAATGTGGCGTTCGTAAGACCGACACTTATCCCACGGAAGAAGAGTTGCGACGGTTGGGCGACGAGTGGTGGGATATCGGACAAGAAGTATTTTCGGGAGGACCCCTTGCTTTGGGCAATTATCCCGAAGCCTGGTGGTAAGTTAGAAGATGGGGGTAGACAACATGTTTGTCAAAAGACCTTTTGTGTCTACCCCTGTCTTACTTTATCATTGTAATAACTATAATAATGGTAACCATTGCCAAACGCGTCAAAAACATCCAGGCCTCCGGCATTCGGAGAGTCTTTTCGCTAGCCGGACAAATAAAAAATCCGGTCAATCTCTCTTTGGGCCAGCCGGATTTTGATGCTTCCGATCTCGTCAAAGAAGCAGCCACTTCCGCCATCCGCCACGGGTTCAACAAATACACACCAACCGAGGGGTTGCCGGAGCTGCGGAAGAAAATTGCCGAGAAACTGCAAAGGGAAAACGGGATTATCGCCAAACCGGAGGAAGTTTTAATTACAACCGGCGTTTCCGGCGGTCTTTTCCTGACATTCGCGACCCTCTTTGAACCCGGCGATGAAGTAATTATCCCCGACCCTTTCTTTGTCATCTACAGGGAAATTCCGAAGTTTTTAGGAATTATCACCAAATTTGTGGATACTTATCCCGACTTCCGTCTACCACTGACTAAAATCGCCCAAGCCATCGGTCCCAAAACCAAGGCGATCCTTCTTAACAGTCCGAACAATCCAACCGGGGTGGTTTATAATCGCGAAGAAATTGAGGGTGTTGTAGCACTCGCTAAGAAACATAATCTCATTATCATCTCTGACGAGATCTACGAGGCTTTCACTTACGATCAACTCCCCAACTTCAGTCCGGCCAGTCTTTACAAACAAACCGTTACTCTCAACGGCTTTTCCAAAACCGCCGGCATTCCCGGTTGGCGAATCGGCTATCTTCATGCCCCCAAGGGAATCATTAACGAAATGGCCAAACTGCAGCAGTACACTTTCGTCTGCGCCCCATCCTTTGCTCAAGTCGCCGCCCTTAAGGCCCTTGACCTAATTACCGGAAATATTAGAGATAACTATCAAGCGAAACGGGATCGGATCTACAAAGGACTAAAAGATTGTTTTGAACTTTCCAAACCCCAAGGCGCCTTTTATGCCTTCCCGAAAATCCCCGCCGGAGGAAAGACCACGTTCTTGACAAACACCCTCGCCGAAGGGGTGCTGCTCATCCCCGGAAGTGTTTTTTCCCGTAAAAACACGCACTTTCGCCTGTCTTTCGCCACCACGGACGAGATTCTTGACCGTGGCGTGAAAATTCTTCGAAAAATCGCCAAGACAAAAACCCCTTGACAGACGAGGGATTAATTGTTAACAATGTAAAGTCGTTTATGAAACTTAGAAATAGCGCTAGACACAATTTAGATCTTTGCCTTATTACTTAGCTCCGAGGCGGGCTAGTTCCCTTTTGGCGAACTGGCGTTTGTCTCGGAGAACCCACTAGAAAGTGGGATTTTTGTTTTCTGCTGATTTAGTGGGCTCTCAAACCTAGTGAACACCAACTCTCCGAAACTTCGGTGAGGGAGGAAACGGATGAGATAGGCAGCACTTTAAAAACTCAAGCTCCTGTAGCTCAATGGCAGAGCCGCTGGCCCCTAACCCAGTGCGAGTTGCGGGTTCGATTCCCGTCAGGGGCGCACGATCTTTTTCCGGAAGGAGGTGAGACCGATATGAACATTTACAACGACGGACCGTTGTAGATTGCTAGACGTTAGGCGGTGTGGGGCGAAGATAAAGTGTAACTTATTAAAGTGATCACTCGTCATTTGCTCCACACCGTACCACTAGAAGGGGGAATCTAATGGGTATTTTACAAAGAGACGACGGCACCAAACCACAGCCGGGTGATGGCCTAAGATTAATTGGTCCCTCGTTTGTGGCTAACCTTATTCTAGACGGAGCCTTTTATAGCTCCTATATCCTTTGGCCGGAATTAGCAGCGTTTCTGGCGGGAGCGGCAATTATCACCATTCCTTTGATCAACTTTTTGGTTGTCAGTTGGTGGAGTTGTCGACACGGAAGCTTATTGGAGAAACTATTTTGGACAATAGCCGGCGTGGCGGTCATCCAGCCGTTCTCCGCATATGTGGCTCTTCCTGCCGTGAGCTGGCTTCTAAAAGCTCCGCCATTCTTTAGGTAAAGAAAGAAATATGAAAGACCCAAGGTGGGTGGAGTGACTATGTGTTTCGGGTAGTCCTTTTTTCGGGTGCTTGGTTGGAAATCACTTTTCCGCCCGCACCCGAATTTTTTTGATGTTCACTTAACGAGCCAGTGAGTTTAGGGAGCATCAATCCCGCACCCGAGGCTCGACGGGAGATGTTGGAGTCGGCTGATTACACAATGGGGGTGGCTGAACGCATATCTTTAACGTTCAGGCTTAAACGGGCGGCGCCATTCCAACTATCTTCCCCCACCGAATAAACAACATCAACTGCCGTCCCGGGCGGAAAATCGGCCAACCTCTCGGACAAGGATTTCTCTTTTGAAGTCAAAATAGCCCCGCAAGCTTCGCTACGCCATTTTCCCTTTTCGGACTCTAAAACTCCCCACCCCGTCGTCGCCGTCCCTAAATCAATGCCGATAATGTTCATCACCTCCATCTTAACACGTCTCTACATAAGTAGAAAATAAACCGAAAAGGAAAATATGATAGACTAAAGAAGGTGAAAGTATTCGCATAACACGCACAGATTGGAATTCTACCCTTCGAACGCAGTGAGAAGTTCTCCCCGCCAAAGGCGGATCGAATTGTAAATCCAAGTCCAATCCTAAAATGTTTTCTGTATATTTATGACCAAGATAAGATACGAAAAAGAGGATGATGTCCTAACTTTTTGGTTATCAAACAAAAAAATAGACCACGCCGAACAGGCGGGGGATCTCATTGTCCATTTCAACGAAAAAGATACCCCCGTTTTCGTCGAGATCCTAAATGCAACTAAGTTCCTAAGCCAAATCAGCCGCGCTTTTCCCAAAGCAACAAAGATAAAAGTCTTAGCCCATTAAAGCATGGCTTATCTAGCTTATCATCGCCGTTCCCCAAATAAATCCTAAAACCTTCACTAGAGTAAGTAGACCGCGGGGATATCGCAGCTGCCGGAAACATCAGTCAACTTGGCTAAAAGCGGAAAATATGCTTTGCTGGTAAGCAGATGGCGCTTAACCTAACTCTCGAAACAATCAAAGAGTTGACTTATCCAGACTATTTCCAAAGAGGGTTTGATTATTATAAAGAAGGACGAGTAAAGAACTATCATGAAAAAGTTGACGAATTGACCGCGACGGTGGTTGGCACCGAGGAGTACCCCGTCCGCGCCGATCTCTCCTCTTTAGAATTTTCTTGCGAGTGCTTAGCCTTCCACGGGGAGACCCCTTGCAAACACGTGGTTGCTCTTCTCCTAACTAAGGTCTACGGCGAACCGAGTGCGGGGAAGGAAACTCACAATACTGGCAGACGGAGGGAACCGAAACCGGAGCCCGATGATGAGCCCATCTCGGCGAAAGGCCAACGACCGAATCGCTTAGCATCCGAAGAGTCTTTTGATTTAATTGAAAAGAGAATCAAAGGCAAGATTCGTTCCCTCGACTACGGCGGCGACTATTGGGACTACGTGGAAAATCAGGAAGAATTCTCGGAATTTGTGGCTGGACAGATTCAGCCCCTCCCGGTTTCTCAGGCATCAGTCGTTTTTCTTTTGGAGCTTTCTAGCTGGCTCGATAAACAACTGGCCAATCATGATGATTCCGACGGAATTCTTCAAGATACGCTTTGGCAAATCATTTGCCGTTCCGTCCGGTTTCTTAACCAAAAAGGGCCGGCTGAACTAAAAACTTTTTATAATTTTACCCGAAACGATTCTCCCTTTGATCTGCCCAGCAAAATTATCGAGGCAATCTTAACCGAAGTCGATAATTCGACGGTCAAAACGGAATTGGTCAACAAGCTCGAAGGCTTTTTGGACCGGGACGATCCGGATTTCTCTTTTAGCCCACAAACGGCCCTGTGGCTTCTCATCGACAGTCTTGGCCCCCTTGACCCCGCCCATTTCGAAAAGATCGCGCTGCGTTTTTATCGGAATGACCTTCACGTTCGAACGGCCCTGGTCGAATTTTATTGCCAACGCCACGACTACAAAAAAGTCCTGGACATCGGATGGGAAGAAAGGCACAACACTCACCTCGAGAAGAACGTTTTGACCGCTATGGACGGATTAAATCAGACGGAAAAACTCATTCTCTTTTATCAGGAAAAAATCACCGACCATTTGACCAAGGAAGATCTTCGAACCTTGCAGGAGCTTTACCGAAAAGACGGAAAAGAAGAGGAGTGGAAAAATTATTTACGCCGTCTGGGGGAAAAGAAAGTAGCCTTGACCGAAAAAGTTGACCTTTGTCTTTTCTTAAAAGATTACCGAAGCCTGGCGGATGCACTACTTCGCTCAACCGGGGAATTTCGCGGGGGGCCATCACTTATTGAGGAGTACGCAAGGAAATTAACAGTCCTCGAGTCGGATCAGGCAATCCGTCTTTACCGTTTTCTTTTTGAGAAAGAAGCGGAGAAGCTAAAAACGTCCCACCACTACCCGCGTATTTTTGAACGAGCCGAAAAACTGCGTTCCCTCGGCGAGCGGGTTTATCTTGAAGATCAACTAACAAAACTTAGGAAAATGCACCCAACGCACGTCAAACTGCGAGAGAGAATTGACGGTTTTTTAAGCAGCCCCGCCCGCTAATCACGAAATCATAGTTGAAACCCATCCCGTCGTCGCCGTCCCTAAATCAATGCCGATGATATTCACGGCCTAATTGTAGCATTTAATCAGATGCCGTTGTTTCAACGAACCTTTTCAGAACGAGGTAAAACTTTTCCCAGTCGGCAAGGTCCAACCACTCTTTTTCACTGTGGTGCCCGCCGCCATTAGGACGGGTGGCGACGACCGGAATACCCTTTTCCGAAAAGAAGCGGGCATCGGAAGAACCGTGCGAAGTAATATATTCCGGCTGAGCTTTATACTCTTGGCTTAAAATTTCCGAAAATAACTTAAGATAACTATTTTCCCGATCGATCTTAAAACTCGGACCGTAAACGAGCTCCTTAACCTTTATGTTGTTAAAATCCCGCTTCGCCGCAGAAATCATTTTACGCAGAGCTAAACGGGTTACCCCGGGCGTAAACCGGATGTCGACTAAAGCCTTCGCAAAGTCGGGAACTTTATTTGCCGCCGTTCCGCCCGTGAAGTAACCGAGATTAAAAGTATTGTGGTTGTGGTAGGGAATGCTACAAGGCTCTTTCGGAAATTTGTTTTTCAGAACGCTTAAGAACGTAGACAGTTTTTCTACGGCATTTTCGCCTTGCCAAACCCGAGAGCCGTGCACTGATTTCCCCCGGCATTCCACCGATAAATGCCACACTCCTTTAGCGCCCACCTGAATCGCAAGCCGGTGCCCGCCGTCGGGCAAAAGACACACCTTCGCCCAATAACCCTTCTCAAGTAGGAATTTTACCCCGTTTTCTCCCCCCACCTCTTCATCGGTCGTAAGCATCACCCCCAGATTGTATTTTGGTAAATTATCCCCAAGCTCCCTTAGCAACCGGAGGTAACTGGCTACGGCAAATTTCATGTCGAAAACTCCCAGACCGAACAATTTGTTTTTAGTAACCCGAGGCACGAAAACGAAAGGCGACCCGTCAACTACGTCGAGATGCGCCTGCAGTAATACCGCCGGTTGTTTCGTCTTCCGGGTGGTCAGAATCAGCGACGGGAAGCCGTTCGAACTGAATTCTTTGGTAAACAACGGGAGGTCTCGGATTTCATTTTTTATCCAGGCCAGAGCTTTTTCGTTTTCTCGGTGGTCCAAAGATATAGTTTTAAACTCAATTAATTTTTTTAGTATTTCTAACATAATTATTTCTTCCGATATCTTAACAATAAAGCGTAACTTAAGAAAAGAAAGGGGCAATTGCAACTTTGCAGTTGCCCCCTAAGATTAAATTTGAATTGGTCCGAAAACAGCGTCGCTGGCTCCGTGCACAATCCAATTCGGTCTGGCATTCCAAACACCGCCGAGGCATTGCCAGGAACTTGCCTGCGGTTCATAGCCGTAGTAAACCCGGAGAATCATCCGCATCCGTGGATCATCCTCAAAACTCATCGGGGAATGAAACGGCTGACAATACATTGCCCCATTTCTAAGCAATGTCCTAGCGACCCGGGTTCTCGTCGAGGCTCCTTTGACCTGGTCGAAATGCCTGGATGTTTTCGGCACCCAAACCTCCAGATCGTGACATTTACTTCCCTGCAACGGCTTTAGGACAAATGGCTCATCCCATGGCAGTTCCTCCGGAGAGGCCACCCGCCGCCACCAATCCAAGTCCACTCCGTAACTTTTATTACCTTTCATCCGAACTGAGCTGACAGAGAAAGGTGTCAACCGGTGAAATTCGGGTTCTTCCGGTTCGGCCCTGACCATCACTAAACCGTCCCGGTACTCGTCCAACCCAAGAATCTGCGCCCAGAGATTGTCATCACAACCCTGCCGCTGTTTGGAAACTACGACTGAAAACAGCGGCCACTGGACCCTTAAACCTTCAAGGCGTTCCCGGAATTGGGGGTTAATTTGACCGGTAATCCCAATTCCCGCCGGCCTCTCCTCGATCTCAAAAACCCGTAAAGCACTTTCCACAATCGTACAATCAAGCCGGACGATTAAGGACGGGGTTCCGACTTCCCGCTGAACCCACGTTTCTTCCTTCGGGAAGAGCCTTTGCCATTCAGGCAAAAGCTCCCGGCCCGCTTCCACAGCCCATCTCGGAAAAACAATAATCCGCGTGGCCATATTCACGGTCCACTTACCCGATTGGAGCGTCGTAATTTGCATCTTTCCCTCCTTTGATTTCTGCCAGGCTTTTTCCACAGCACTGCGCCGGGTTAGCCAAACAGGTTGATTCTGTAAAGTGCCCAAAAAAAGAAAATCCCGCTGATTTTAGCGGGTAAGAACCGGAAGCCTGAACTTAAGCAAAGCTTAAGCGCCGGGCTTCCGGTTCTTAATAAGGACGTAAAACTTACAATTTTGGCTGACCGATAAAACAGAACTCATATCAGTGGTTTATTTATAATTTGTCCGGAAGCATTTGTCAAGAGCCCGGGCGCATATCTTTAACTGTAAAGCAACATCTCAATTTTCGTAATTCTTTGACATCTCAGTTTTCGTAA
>ERZ1292633.454-Hain-H41-02um-R1-454-length-48753-cov-9_pt1 | contig 48753 bp, 40 predicted proteins | sample MGYA00564406_ERZ1292633 | MGnify/ENA primary metagenome ERZ1292633 (study PRJEB36523, sample SAMEA6512639) | groundwater metagenome | collected 2019-01-08 | study: AquaDiva: Metagenomics assemblies of 32 groundwater samples | reverse complement strand
GCGGGCCGCACGCCTTCGAGCATCCGCCTGTCGCGGAAGACTGCACCACCTGCCACGATCCGCACGGTTCGCCGAACAAGAAGCTGCTGTCAGTCGCACAACCCATGCAATGCCTGCAGTGCCATTCCATCGCCGGAAACCGGCATGGTCAGGCAGGCGCCAATAACAACACGCAACGGATTACCGGAGCCGCGCTGCGGGACTGCGCGAGCTGTCACGGCTCAATACACGGCAGTTCTGCTGACCAGCACCTGAGATTTTAAGAACTTAAGGGGAAAACACCATGAAAGCGAAGACACAGATAAAAGTCGTGCTGGCTGCGGTGACGATTCTGGTCGCCCCTTCCCTGTGGGCCGCCGATGCGGCTCAAGAGGGAACCGTCATCTCCGGCGAAATCACACCGAAGCTATATGGCTTTGATTACTTCAAAGGCTACGGCACAGGCAACACCCAGTTTCTGGAGCGTTACAACTATCAGAAAGGCATCGGCAACGACAACCGTTCCGGCTTTTACCTGGATGCGGATTTGAGTATTGTTGCCACGGATGCAAAGCGCGATGTGTTCGTGCTGGAGCGGCAAGGTTTCGGCGCCTACAACCACCGGGGCACGATCAAGGCCGATTCGGACACGCTGGGTTTCAGCGGATACTATTCGAATTTCCGCTCGTCCACCGGCGGGCTCGCCTTTCTCTACAACCCGAATTTGGTGACCGGCGGTACCGATCCGACCTATACCGTTGCTGCTAGCGGTTTTGTGGCACTGTTCAACAACGATTCGCCCGGCCAGACTCTGTTCAACATTGATCGCACCACTTATGGCGCGGGTCTTGCGCTGAAACCAACCCTGTTCGGCACAAACGCCGCCGCCGCGTTTAATTACGATGGCTACAAGCGCGAGGGCAACCGGTTTGCCACCTATGTCACGGGCGGGGGGGATGTGACGGGCGCTGCCACAACTCGCTGGCGTGGTTTCGACATGCCCGTCGACGAGAAGATGAACCGCTACACATTGAATCTGACGGGCGCACCGGGCGGCTTCACTGTTGCCTATGAAGGCTCGCTGGAGAAGTTCGAAAATCAGGCCAAGGATTTTGGGATGGCGGATTTTGCGTCGAATTTTGCGCTGAGTGCTTCTGGCCTTACAAAACCGCTGCAGTTCGTTCCCGACAGCACCCTGATCTCCAACAATCTCCGTCTGGCCAAGAGCTTCGGTAGCACGGCGGTAGCCGCCGGCTATGGTCTGTCGGTTCTCGATCAGGATTCGTTTGCGCAGATACAGCAGACCAATGGCTATAACACCGGCAAGATCACGACGAATAGCGCCTATCTCAATGTCACCTCGAATGCGTTGAGCAGTGTCGGACTGGAAGGCTTCGTCAAATACAACAACCGCGACAATGATTCGACCTTCCCCGCAGGCAGCCTGATTAGCCCAGCCGTCAACCAGGCCTTGGGCGTGCGGATCGATAAGATCACGACCATGAACTACGGACTGGCCGCCACGTTCCGCCCGACCACGCTGAAATCAACCGTGACGGCGGGATGGAAGCGCGAAGACAAGGATCGCGATCTGACATACTCCACGGCCGCCGCAGGCGGATCGATTCAACCCCAGCGCTCGCTGTATAAAGAAAAGACGGTTTCGGATGAGGTGTACGTCAATTGGGTGGCGCGTCCCATGCAAGGGATGATTTTGAGAGTGACGCCTGCCTACGTCTGGGCCAATGAGACTGGTCAAGTCACTGAGCCGGAGAAGGCCTTCAATCTGAAAACGAAATTGAGTTATGCCGCAAGCAACGGCATGCTGGCGAGCGGCTATTACAACTACAAGAGCAACAAGAACGCCAACAACGCCTTTACAAGCAGCTCGGCCGGCGGTGCAGCCACGACATCTATCACACAAGACACCAGTAAGAACCAGCAGGCCGCTGGCGTCTCTCTCAATATGCCGGTAAGCGAGTGGATCAACACCTCGGCTAGCCTGTCGTGGATGCAGGACGATTTCGAGACCTACTACCTGTCCTCGGATCGGCGGCGCTTCGAAGCTCCAACTTCCGCGTTGACTTTCCTCACCCGCGACCGATCGAATTACAACGTCGATACCTATGTTCTCACGCTGGGTGGAGACTGGCAGGTGACCGATGCGTTGCGTTATAACGGCAGCTACACTTATTCCCAATCGAAAGGGAATACCGCCAGCGGCCTGATCCTGTCCGAATTGCCTAGCATCGACGGCACCATCAACAATGCGGGCCATACCTTCACGCTGGGTGCCGACTACGCATTGAAGAAGACGGTGAAGCTCAAGGGCTCGTACGCCTATGACTACTACACGGACAAGGTCTACAGTAGCCTAACCGGCGGCTACCACACCCTGATGCTCGGCGTTACCTTGGGCTTCTAAGGAGAGCGATGCAGCCAACGCGCAGGTGCTATGTTTTCATAAGGAGTCGCGCATGAAAAAGCATACATGGGTTCTTGCATTTGCATTGGCCGCCATTTCAGCCGGACCGGCGTTGGCTGCAGACCCGGCCACGATAGACTGGGCGAAACTTCCCGCCAGCACGGTCACACTGTTTTATCCCGGCCAGTCCTCCTACGAATGGTTGCGCAACAATCACAAAGATGGCAAAGATGGCAAGGGCGCCAAAGCAGTACAGCGTGGAGAAACTTGTATCAAGTGTCACGTGGGAGAGGAAAAGGAGCTCGGCGCCAAACTGGTAATGGCAGGGCCGCTTGAGCCGACGCCGGTCAAGGGTAAGAATGGTTCGATCGATCTCAAGGTTCAAGCCGCGTTCGACGCCAAGAATGTTTACTTCCGTTTCCAGTGGAAGACCCAAAATCCGTATCCGGGAACCGAGCACCAGTACTTGCGTTTCGACGGCAAGGAATGGAAGGTCTACGGCTATCCCAAGCTCGACAAGGTGGTCCAGGAGGGCACACAGCCCGGCATTTACGAAGACCGCATGACGATCATGATCGACGACGGCAAAGTGCCGCTATTCGCCAAGCAGGGCTGCTGGCTGACCTGCCACGATGGCTCGCGCGACATGCCCAGCTTTGCCACAAAAGAGGATGCCAAGGCCAACCCCTTACTGGCAGCCATCAAGCAGAACGATTTGCGCAAGTACCTGCCGGCCACCCGGACCAATCCGGCCGACTGGAAAACCGGCAAGCCGCTCGATGAGATCGCCAAAATCAAAGCAGCCGGCGGATTCGTTGACCTGATCCAGTGGCGCGCTCACCGCTCGCACCCGGTGGGAATGGCCGACGACGGTTATGTTCTCGAATACCGCAATTCAGATGCGGGGAAAAGCATGTTCAGCGGCAATGCCAACCAGGAAACCCGTCAGCCCAAGTTCATGTGGGACCAGAAAAAGGTCGGCTACAAGTCGATCACCGCCGAGCAGCTGCGCAAGGGCGACCATTTCCTGATCCGCGAGCAGAACGCCGTGCCGTTTGACCCCAGCGCAGGCTGGAAAGCAGGTGACATGATTCCCGATTACTTGAGCAGCCGCGAGGACGCCAAGGGATCGGCCGCCGACAATAACGCCATCTCCAGTTGGAAAGACGGCATGTGGACCGTCGTGCTCATCCGTCCCCTAGGCCTTGCCAACGATGACGACAAGGCTTTAAAAGAGGGCGGCGTCTACAGCGTCGGCTTCGCTGTGCACGATGACAACATCACCACCCGCGGTCACCACGTTTCATTCGCCCGGACGTTGGGGCTCGGCGCCGATGCCTATATCAAGGCCGTAAAGTTGCCTTGATCCGGATGCTGCCGGCCACAAGTGTAAATTCGAGCCTAGATCTAGCTTGCTGCATGAGCAGTCAATTTTTCTTCGCCTCTTAGATATGAGCCGATAGCTAGCCAGTGGCTAAGCCATTTCACATCAGCAGATCAAACTTTCTTCAAAAAGCAGGTCTTCAGCACCAAGCCTTTAACTTTTTCCGCATTGCACTCAATCTCTTCTTCATCCGAAGTGAGACGGATATTCTTGATGATCGTGCCTCTTTTTAGCGTGACGGAAGTGCCTTTGACCTTCAAATCCTTGATGACTTGAACCGAGTCGCCTTCATTGAGCGGGGTGCCATTGCTGTCTTTTATATTCATGATTTCACTTCTAGTTGGTTACTAAATTGTAGGTCGCTAATATTTTGTTCTGCCGTTTACGCATTCGCTTTCAACAGCGAGCTAAATTTCTCACGAAATTTCACCACCTTGGGCGCGACGACGAATTGGCAATAGGGTTGCGATTCATGGCCGCGGTAGTAACCTTGGTGGTAGCCCTCGCCCGGATAGAAATGTTCCAGCGGCTGTAATTGGGTCACTACCGGCGCATCCCAGATACCGGCATCGTTGATTTCGCGTATCACTTCATGTGCGACGGCTTTCTGATTCTCGTCGTGATACAAAATAATCGAGCGGTATTGCGTACCGCGATCATTGCCTTGGCGGTTGGGTGTTGTAGGATCGTGAAGGGTGAAGAAAATTTCCAGCAGCGTGCGATAAGAGATTACTTGCGGGTCGAACGTGATTTGCACCACTTCAGCATGGCCGGTCGTGCCGCTGCAGATGTCTTCATAGGTCGGGTTATCGGTATGGCCAGCCGCATAACCGGAGATCACTTTTTCTACCCCGCGTGCCTGTTCGCACACCGCTTCTAAGCACCAAAAGCAGCCGCCGCCGAGGGTGGCGGTTTCCAATCCGAGACGGTTTCCGGTCATGGTTTGATCCTTAGGTAGAAGCGATCATTCTAGCAGCGCTTGCCATTGCCTGAAGCTGGCTTGATAGTGCGCGCATAAGCTTGCGGCCAAAGCCTGCTGGCTTGCGAGCGCAAGCGCAAAGGCGAGTTGAGCGGTGTGCGCTAGGCCACTCACTTCAGCGAGGGTAGCGCGGTGATCAGGCTCCCAGGTGTCAATCATGGCAGCGATTTTCGATGTTTGGCCAGGGACGAAGGTAGGCGGCAGCACGCTCACGCGCGGCAAGCTGTAGGCCAGCGCGACGATGCGGCCATGCAAGCTGCTGCCGCAAAATAAGCGGCTGTGCGCGATCAGTGCGCAAATGTCCCAGACTTGCAGCGACTCGAAAATGAGCGGCGTATGGTGCATGCGCGCGGCGAGGGCGCGATACATAGCCAAGTCGTCATGCAGCGGCGCCGCCCCGGCGCGAAACAAGACAATCGTGAATCCGGTTTGCAGGTGCAACTGGTCGAGTGTGGCCGCAAGGGCGCGCTGCGTCGCAGCGTCGGCGAAATCGAGGCTGAATTGTGCCGCGATATACCCGCCTGCGCAGGCGGCGCGCACGCGCGCCGCTTCGCCGGTTTGGGCATGCAGCGCAATGCGCGCGCCAAACAAGTTCTGCACCATGACCGCGGCGTCCGGCATCAGCACGGCGGAGATGCCGAGTTGCGCGAGGGTGGCGTGGCTTATCTGGTCGCGCACGCCGACAAAGTCAGCACTGCTTAAGCTGGCGGTGACTTCGGTTTGAAAATCCAGATCGCGTTGGGTGAGTGCAACCCCGCCCACTGCGTTATGCACAAACACACCTGGCCGGTGAAACAAGTGCTTGGGCAGCACATAGGGTGCGCGCAAGTCGATGCTCAATTGCGTTTGGGCCCAGTGTTTTTGTTCATCCGGTGTCGCCATGCCGTAGCGTGCGGCGGCAGCGCGCGCATCCTCCGGCGGCAAGAGCATGGCCGCCGCCTCCCACGCTTCGCAACTGAGCGTTTCGCCGCCGGCGTGTATCAGATGCAGCGGCGCTTGATCTTGGATCAGCTCGGAAAGCGCATGGGTCGCTACCCCGCCAAATGCGCGCAGATCGCGCCGCGCCAAGCCGGCATAGCTTAGATCTCGTTTGGGCAGCAGCGCTCGCAAGACTTGAGCAAACAACAAATCGCCCAGGTTGTGGCGATCGAAGGGGCCGAAAAGGACGATGCGGGGCCGCGATGTCATGCCACCATTCTAAACCTGGCAAGCTGGCAAACCCGAGCAAAGCTCAGTACCATGAGGCATTAAAATAAACCTCTATGCCGAAGCCCACCGCTATCCCAGTGCAACCCTATTTCAAGAGCCGCGGCTATGTGCCGGGCGGCATCGTCACCAACAGCAAAAACGAATCGCTGCATATGGAAGCGTTGCCGCCGTTCTTGCGCACGCTGCTGGTCGCCGATGGCACGGTGACCAAAAGCCTGGAAGCGTATTTTTGGGAGCAGGTAGAAGTGGAAAATCTGGGCCAAGCGCCGGCCACGCTACAGGTCGCCGCACCCTGGCTCAATCTGGCGGCGGGCGCAGCGGTACTGGAGCGGCGCGTGCGCTTGCGCGGCATGGAGTCCGGCCGCGTCTATGCCTATGCGCAATCCTTGATCAAGCTGGAAGCGCTGCCTGAGCATTTGCGCGCGGATTTGCAGCAGGGCCGCATCGGCATTGGCGAGTTGCTGCGCGAGCGCGGCTTGGAGACTTACCGCGAGATTCTCGATGTGGGTCAATCCGTCGAGCCGCAACTAAAAGACGTATTCGAGTTCGATCCTGGCGATTTGATTTATCGCACCTATCGCATCGTGATTCAGCATCAGCCCGCGATTCAAATTACCGAGAAATTTCCATGCAGCGTCTATCGATGAAACAAGCTGCGGCCTTCTGCGCCGCGATGGTTTTAATGTGCCCGGCGTTTGCGTTTGAGGTGGATGCGTTCAAAAGCGGACAAAGCAAAGAGCAGGTAAAAGAAGCGCTCAAATCCTATACCTTCGACAAGGTGCAGGATTTCTCCGCGCAAACTCTGATCGCCTACGACCAGCCCGAGAAGGGCAGCAACCGCCAATTCGTGTTTGATTTTTGCAACGACAAGCTGGTTGGATTTCAGCAGGAGATGGCGCCGTCGCCGCGCAATCTGATGATCATCATCAATAACTACATCAGCAAATATGGCCAGCCGATCAAAGTGAACGCGGGCAGCAACGTGACCAGCATTGGTGATAAAAATGAGCTGGGGCTGTACTGGCGCAAAGGGCTCGATGTGGTGGGCGTGAGATACAGCGTCACCCAGCCGATCGAACAATTGCTGTTGCAATACGATATACCGAATAATTGCTGGCAAACGCCGCGCTAGGTTTTGACGTACCTCGTTGTACTCCGTCCGCGGCTCAAATGCTGTCACTCGATCAGTCATCTAGATGATTAAGATGCAACGTGTAGCCTACGCTCTCCTACTATTCTTTTTCTTCACGCCATTCGCTGGTGCGCAGCAAGCGGTATCCAATGCCGCGATCGCCAGCGCACATCCCCTAGCCACGCAGGCCGGGCGCGAAATACTCGATCAAGGCGGCAATGCATTTGATGCGGCTATCGCGGTGGCAGGGGTGTTGGCGGTGGTCGAACCCTACAATTCAGGGCTGGGCGGCGGTGGTTTTTTCCTATTGCATCGCGCGCGCGATGGGCGGCAAGTGATGCTCGATGCGCGTGAAAAAGCGCCGCTGGCGGCGCGCTCCAATATGTATCTCGACCACAAGGGCGAACCGATCCCACAGGCGTCCTTAGTCGGGCCCTTGGCTGCGGCGATCCCCGGCCTGCCGGCAGGGCTGGCGCATTTGGCTAAACGGTATGGACGTTTGCCCTTGTGGCAGAGTTTATCTGCGGCGATTCGCTTGGCGGATATGGGAATTCCGATTGATGCCCGTTATCGCGCGATGGCGGAATCGCAGTTGGCGCTGTTGCAATCTTATTCTGAAACGGCGGATCAATATTTGATCGACCGGACAGTGCCGAAGCTCGGTGAATTGCTCAAGCAACCCCAGCTTGCCGCCACGCTACGCATGCTGGCACAGCAGGGAAGTAAAGGTTTTTATCGCGGGCCGGTTGCGCATGCGATGGTGGCGGCGGTGCGCAAGCAGGGGGGTATTTGGACCCAGGCCGATTTGGCGCACTATCAAGTGAAGGAACGCGTGCCCATCGTGTTCGACTATCGCGGGCTACGCATTGTGAGCGCGGCGCTGCCTTCGGCGGGTGGCTTGACCTTAGCCGAGACGCTGAATATTTTGGCGCGTTACGATTTGTCTCAACAGAGCCAAGCGCAGCAAATGCATCTGGTGGCGGAAGCACTGCGCCGCGCTTATCACGACCGCGCAAGTTATATGGGCGATCCTGATTTTGTGCGGATTCCGAGCGCACGCTTGCTCAGTAGCGCATACGCCGAGCAACGCGCCGCGAGTATCGATCTCCATAACGCCACGCCCAGTGCGAATCTGCGCGCCGCGCCGAGCGTCAAGCAGGGCGATCACACCACGCATTTTTCGATTGTCGATCGCGCGGGCAATCGCGTGGCGGCGACCTTGAGTATTAACACCTTGTTCGGCTCCGGCTTTGTCGCTGGCAAGACCGGGGTGCTGCTCAATAATGAAATGGACGACTTCGCCGCCAGTGAGCAGGCGCAGAATATCTATGGCCTGGCGGGCAGCCGTGCCAACCGTATCGCGCCCGGCAAGCGCCCCTTGTCCAGCATGAGTCCGACGTTTGTGGAAGATAAGCGCGGTGTGTTGATTCTAGGCACGCCGGGCGGCTCACGCATTATCAGCATGGTGTTGCTGGCAATTCTGGGGCTGGAGGCGACCCCCGCGCCGGATGTGGTGGCCTTGGTCAGTGCGCCCCGGTTTCATCATCAATATCTACCTGATCGCATCGAGGTCGAGCCCGGTGCGTTTAACGCGGCAGTGCTGGATGAGCTCACGCTCAAAGGCCACGTGGTTCACCTCACGCAGGGCAAGTGGGGCAATATGCAGGCGGTGTGGATCGATCGCGCCAGTGGTCGTGCATTCGCCGCCAGCGACCCGCGCGTCGTGGGTGGTGCGCTGGCTTGGTAATAGCTATTTGCGGTATGATTAGCCCGCTTTTTACACGGAATTCTAGATGAAAACGACATTTCTTGAGTTCGAACAACCGATCGCCGAACTCGAATCCAAGATCGAAGAGCTGCGCTATGTGCAGGACGATTCGGCACTGGATATTTCAGAAGAAATCGAACGCCTGCAAAAGAAGAGCAGAACCCTGACCAAGGATATCTACGCCAAGCTCTCGCCGTGGCAGATCTCGCAAGTGGCGCGCCATCCGCAGCGGCCTTACTCTCTGGATTATATCGGCGCGCTGTTTACCGATTTCGACGAGATGCATGGTGATCGGCATTTTGCCGATGACCCGGCGATCGTGGGCGGCATCGCGCGCTTCAATGGTCAATCAGTGATGGTCATCGGCCATCAAAAGGGCCGGGACACCAAGGAAAAAATTTACCGCAATTTCGGCATGCCGCGCCCTGAGGGTTATCGCAAGGCACAGCGCCTGATGAAACTGGCGGAAAAATTCGGTATCCCGATTATGACCTTCATCGACACCCCCGGCGCCTATCCCGGCATCGACGCGGAAGAACGCGGCCAATCCGAAGCCATTGCCAGCAGTTTGTATCTGATGGCGGCACTGCGTACGCCGATTATTTGCACCGTGATCGGCGAGGGCGGTTCCGGCGGCGCGCTGGCGGTTGGCGTCGGCGATACCACTTTGATTCTGCAATATTCCACCTATTCCGTGATTTCGCCCGAAGGCTGCGCCTCGATTTTGTGGAAGAAGGCCGATAAAGCGCCTGAGGCGGCGGAAACGCTGGGTATTACCGCGCCACGCCTGAAGTCGCTGGGCTTGGTCGACAAAATCATAAGCGAACCGCTGGGCGGTGCGCACCGCGATCCGGAGGCGATGATGCTGGCCATGAAAAAAGCGCTGACCGATAGCCTGCGCCCATTGCAGGACCTGTCCCTTGATGAATTGGTGCAAGCGCGCTTCGCGCGCTTGATGAGTTATGGCAAGTTCAAAGAAGCCCGCGTCAAGTGATCTGCTCCAGTCTGTATCTGATCGTCTCCATACCCAACTGACGCCGGGCCGGCACGTCACCGTTGCCTTAAGCGGCGGTGTCGATTCGGTTGTGCTGCTCCATCTATTGCACCGCTTGCAGCGCGAGTGGGCATTTTTACTCTCCGCCATCCACGTCAATCATCAGATCAGTCCCAACGCGGCTGATTGGGCCGGCTTCTGCGCTGCGCTCTGCGCCAAGCTGCACGTTCCCTTGGTGGTAAAAACCATCCGTGTGCCGCGCCGCTCCCAAGCTGGCTTGGAAGCCGCCGCGCGCACGCTGCGCTATCGTGCCTTTGCCGAACTCGATACCGATTGCTTGCTGCTGGCACATCATTTAGATGATCAGGCCGAAACCGTGTTGCTGAATTTGCTGCGCGGTGCGGGGGTGCGTGGCGCGGCGGCGATGCCGGAAATCAGGCTTCAGGCATCGGGCGTCGGGCGTCAGGGGGAGGGTGCACCGATTGTGCGGCCCTTGTTGGAGGTACCACGCGCCGCTTTGGTTGCGTATGCGAAGAAACATCGTCTGGCGTGGATTGAGGATGAGAGCAATTTGGACGCGGCCTTTACCCGCAATTATTTACGGCATGCGGTGCTGCCGGCGATCGAGAAGCGCTTTCCGGCGTATCGCCAAACGCTGGCGCGCGCGGCGCGGCATTTTGCCGAGGCGGATTCGCTGCTCGACGAGTTGGCCGCGATCGATATGGCGCGCGCGGTGCGGGATGGAAAACTGAAGCTGGCGCTGCTGCAACAATATTCCCTGGCGCGCGCCAAAAATCTGTTGCGCGCTTATTTTGCCGCGCAAGGGATGCCGGCGCTGGATGCGGAGCGTTTACAGGAGTGGCTGCGTCAACTCGTCGGTGCGCGCGGTGATAGCCAGGTGGAATTAGGCGTGGCGGGACTGGTGCTGCGGCGCTACCGGGGCGAAATTTGGGTCGAGCCCGATACGCCATGCCCTGCCGCGGATTGGCAGATCACTTGGCGCGGCGAGCGTGAGCTGGCGCTGCCGGAGTTGGGCGGCCGCTGGTCGATGATTCCGGTGCAAGGTGAGGGTTTGAGTGTGTCCAAACTGGGCGCAGCACCTATTACGCTACGCCTACGTCAAGGGGGCGAAAAACTTAAACCCGATTGTGGCCGCCCACGTAAAACGCTCAAGCACTTGCTGCAAGAAGCAGCCATACCCCCTTGGCAACGCGAACGGCTGCCCTTGCTCTACAGCGGCGAAACCTTGGTGGCGGCGCCCGGCATCGGCATCGATTGCGCTTACCAGGCCGCGCCCGGCGAACCCGGCTTGCGGCTCGCTTGGGTGCTTACTAATACTCAATGAATCGCACCACCGCCGGTGGGGCTGAATTTGTTGTACGGGGTGAGCAAGTAAACGCCAGCGTTGCCCTTCGGTTTTCTACCTAACTCAACGCGTAACCAAAGTCGCGCTAATCCCTTTTTCCTTCATCTTGGCCAATGCAGCTTCGGCTTCGGCCTTGGTTTTGAAGGCGGGCAGTTGTACCCGGGTTTCGGTGTGGGCTTCGATACCGGCTTGCTTTAGCCGCTCTACTAGTTGTAGCGCGTTCTGCGGATTCGAGAACACACCGAACTGCACCACGTAGCCGCTCGGCGCCGAGGCAGGTTTGGGCGCGGCGGGGGGTGGGGTAACTGGGGCAGCGGGTGCTTGGCTTGGCGCAGCTTGGGGGGCTGGCTTGGCTGGCTCGGCTTTTACCAGAGGCTTTTGTGGCTCGGGGCCGGCTTTTTTCGGGCCGGGACCGGGCGCGGGGAGCGGTTTGGCACTAACCAACGGCGGTGGCGGCGCTGCGGGGGGCGGTATGGGGGTGGCTGGTGGCGCTGGCATGTCTGCCTGCGGTGGCTCGGGCAATGGTTGTGCAGTTGGGGCCGGCTCGACCGCTTGGGGTTCAGGGCCGGTGACGATGGGTGGTGGGGGCGGCGGGAGGGATTCCGCCACGGGCTTGGTGACGACCTTGGCGGGTTTGTAGTAGCTGAGGTAAGTGAGGATGCCCACCGCAACTAGAACCAGTACTACCGCCACGATCAAGCGCCGGACGGCGCGTTGCTTAATCTCGTTATTCTCCAGCACCGGTTCCGCCATGCGCCGTTCCCCCTTTTAATTCGTTGGATTTTCCACGGATAGTAGCATTTTCCCGTATGCATCAACAGGGCGAGCAAGCGCGCTGGGTAAGCAAATGGTTACGCTCGGAAACAAGGGTTTGGGATGAAATCTTGGTTATCCGGTTTATTTCCGGGGGCTAACACGGTATGATTGTAACTTTATGTTTATTCTAAGTTTCTGAAAGAGGAGAGTACGAAATGGCTGTCGAAAGAACCTTGTCCATCATCAAACCGGACGCCGTGGGCAAGAATGTCATCGGTAAGATTTATTCACGCTTCGAGAGCAATGGCCTGAAGGTGATTGCCGCCAAAATGAAGTGGTTGTCCAAGAACGAAGCTGAGGGCTTTTATGCGGTGCATAAAGCGCGTCCCTTTTTCAATGATCTAGTCGCTTTCATGATTTCCGGCCCGGTGATGATCCAGGCGCTGGAAGGCGAGAACGCGATTGCGAAGAACCGCGAGCTGATGGGCGCCACCGACCCGAAGAAAGCCGAAGCCGGAACCATCCGCGCCGATTTTGCTCAGAGCATTGACGCCAACGCAGTGCATGGCTCCGATGGCCCGGAAACCGCGCGTGCCGAAGTCGCTTACTTTTTCCCTGAGATGGAAGTTTACGCCGGAAGATAATGACCAATCTGCTCGATTTCGATCTAAACGGCTTGACCCAATATTTCGCTGATATAGGCGAGAAGCCGTTTCGCGCCAAGCAAGTGATGCGCTGGATGCATCAAATGGGCGCGGACGATTTCGGGCAGATGAGCGATCTAGCGAAATCGTTGCGGGAAAAGCTGGTGTTGTCGGCGGAGATTCGGCCGCCGCGCATCCTGTCCGAGCATCGTTCGGAAGACGGCACCGTGAAGTGGCTGATCGACACCGGCACCGGGAATGCGGTGGAAACGGTGTTCATTCCCGAGAGTGATCGCGGCACACTGTGCGTATCTTCGCAAGTCGGCTGTGCGCTGGCGTGTACCTTCTGTTCCACGGGCTACCAGGGTTTCAATCGCAATTTGTCGGCGGCGGAAATCATTGGCCAAGTATGGCTGGCGAATCGCGCCTTAGGGAAAGATCCGAAGGGTGAGCGCATCATCTCCAATGTGGTGATGATGGGCATGGGCGAGCCGCTGACGAATTTCGATAATGTGGTCACCGCACTGCACATCATGCTTGATGATCATGCCTACGGCTTGTCACGGCGAAGGGTGACGGTAAGCACCTCGGGTGTGGTGCCGGCCATGGATCGACTGGGCGAGGCGTGCCCGGTGGCGCTGGCGGTTTCACTGCATGCACCGAATGACCGGCTGCGCGATGTGTTGGTGCCGATCAATCAGAAATATCCGCTGCGTGAATTGATGGCGGCCTGTCAGCGTTACCTTGCTGTGGCGCCGCGCGATTTCATTACCTTCGAATATGTGATGCTGGAGGGTGTGAATGACAGCGTTGCGCAAGCTCGCGAGTTGATTGCGCTTACACGTGATGTGCCAAGCAAGTTCAATCTGATTCCGTTTAACCCTTTCCCGCAAGCCGGCTATGCACGCTCCAAGCCCGAGGCCATCCGGCGTTTCCGCGAAACTTTGCAGGAAGCAGGGCGGGTAGTCACCACGCGCAAAACACGCGGCGACGATATCGACGCTGCTTGCGGCCAACTCGCAGGCAAAGTGCAAGACAAAACCAAGCGCACACAACGCAAAGAGGAAGTCACCCTATGATACGCATCGCACTCGTTGCTGTGGGAATGTGGTTCACGCTCAGTGCCTTTGCGGCGCAAACGGTGCCGGGTCTACCGCCGGGTTATGTGCCTACCAGCGAAGAGGAGCTCACTAATTTTGAGCGGGCGCGGGTGCATACGGATTTGGGTGCGCAGTACTACGCAGCCGGAAATATCGGTGTGGCGCTGGATGAATTCAATATCGCAGCCACTATCGAACGCCGCTATATTCCCGCGCATTACATGTTGGGCTTGGTCTATATGGATCTGAAAGATGATGTGCAGGCGGAGGACCATTTCAAGCGCGCGCTCGATCTCGACAGCAATAACTCCGAAGCGCGCAACAATTACGGCTGGTTTCTTTGCCAGCGAGGCAAGATCGAAGAATCGATCAAACAATTCATGGCGGCTTTGAAAAATCCCTTGTATGAAACGCCTGACAAACCTTATGTCAATGCCGGCATCTGCACCCTCAAGCTGAAGGACGACAAAGGCGCGGAGGAATATTTCCTTAAAGCACTTAAGCTGCGCCCTAATCAGCCACAGGCCCTCTTAGCGCTGGCTGATATTTATTTTCGCGCGAATGATTTGCCAAATGCGCGTGCGCAAATGATCTTGTTCATGAAAGCACACAATCCAACACCGGACGCACTCTGGCTCGGTGTGCGCATTGAGCGCAAGCTTGGGGATCGGGCATCTGAATCCAGTTATTCGCAAATGTTGCGGCAGCGTTTTCCCGTTTCCAAGGAAAACCAGGCGTTGGCAGCCGGCCGTTTCGAATGAGCCAAGAAGCCCAACACGCCTCGGATAATCCATCAGAGGTAGCCACCTCTGCACCGGAAGCTACGGAAGCCACCGCTGCGCCCGCGCCCTTGCCCACCTTGGGCGAGCTCATGATTGCCGCGCGTGAGCGCTGGAATTTGAGCGCGGGTGATGTGGCGCGTCAGTTGCGCTTAGGTCTGCGCCAAGTCGAAGCGCTTGAGGCGAATCGCTTTGATACCTTGCCGGGCAATACTTTTGTGCGCGGCTTTATTCGCAATTACGCCAAAGTGGTGCAAATTGATCCAGCGACTTTTCTCGAAGCCTATGAACGCAGCCGCCCACAAATTCAGCCCCCCAACATTGTGGCACAGACAGAGCAAATCGATTTTACGACTAAGCCGATTCCGAAATGGGTGTGGTATATCGGCGGTACGGTAGCTGCGGCGATGCTGTTGCCTGTGGTGATTTATTTGGCGTTGCAAGATGACGAGTCACCTGCCAAGGCCGCACCCAAAGCCGTGCCAAAGGCTGTGATCGCCCAGCCTGGGCAAGCATACGAAACCCCATTAACCTTGCCACCGCCCCAAGTGATATCACTCGGCGCAGCGCCCGCGGTGTCGGAAGCGATGCCGCAAGCCGTGCTCATTCCTCCCGCGGCTTTGCCCGGTGCAGCGGGCCTGGCAACGGCGACCGGCCCCATATTAAAACTGAAATTCGAGGGGGATGCCTGGGTCGAGATTCGCGATAAATCCGGTAAGAAAATTTTCTCCCAATTGAGCCGCGCCGGCAGCGAACAAGTGGTTCAGGGTGAGCCGCCGCTGTCCCTGGTGGTGGGTGATGCCGCTAGAGTAAGGATTACCTATAATGGCAAGCCCGTGGATCTCACGCCGCACGTGAAGAAAACCGTCGCGCGTCTGACTTTGGAGTAAGCATGCTGTACACCCATCACATTACGCGTCGCAAAAGCCGTCAGATCATGGTTGGCACGGTTGCGATCGGCGGCGATGCGCCGATCTCGGTGCAAACCATGACCAATACCGAGACGACCGATGTGGACGCCACCGTGGCGCAAATCGAGCGCGCGGCCAAGGTCGGCGCCGATATCGTGCGCGTGTCGATCCCGAGCATGGAAGCGGCGGAAGCGTTTGGCGCGATCAGAAAGCGTTCGCCGGTGCCTTTGATCACGGACATCCATTTCGATTACAAGATCGCGCTGCGCGTGGCGGAGTTGGGCGCGGATTGCTTGCGCATCAACCCCGGCAACATCGGGCGCGAAGACCGCGTGCAAGCCGTGGTGCAATCGGCCAAGGATCACGGCATCCCGATCCGCATCGGCGTCAACGCCGGCTCGCTGGAAAAAGATTTACAGAAGAAATATGGCGAGCCCACGCCCGAGGCGCTGGTGGAATCCGCGCTGCGCCATGTGGAAATTCTCGATCGACTCAACTTCGCCGATTTCAAGGTGAGCGTGAAGGCGTCCGATGTATTTATGGCAGTCGAAGCCTATCGCTTGCTGGCGCAAAAAATCGAGCAGCCGCTGCATTTGGGCATCACCGAAGCCGGCGGCTTTCGTTCCGGCGCGGTCAAATCCTCGATTGGTCTCGGCATGCTGTTGGCGCAAGGCATCGGTGACACCATTCGCATTTCGCTCGCCGCCGATCCGGTGGAAGAGGTGCGCGTTGGCTTTGATATTCTAAAAAGCCTGCACTTGCGCAACAAAGGCGTGAATATCATTGCCTGCCCATCGTGCTCGCGCCAGGAATTCGACGTGATCAAGACCGTTAACCTATTGGAAGAACGGCTCGACGACATCATGGAGCATCTGGATTTAGCGGTGATCGGTTGTGTCGTAAACGGCCCGGGCGAGGCGCGCGAGGCGGATATCGGCCTAGCCGGCGGGCAGCCGAATTTGTTGTACGTCGGCGGCAAGCCGAGTCACAAAGTGACCGAAGCCGAGATGGTGGATGAGTTGGAGCGCCAAGTGCGCGCCAAAGTCGCTGCAATGAAAGAGCATGCCGCCACGACCGGCAAAACCATTCCCATCAAAGCAGTCGGTTAAGCTTTCCAACAATAACCCAAACAAATTAAGGCACGGCCTGCGCCGTGCACCGCATTTATGAGCAAGCCCCTACAAGCAATCCGCGGGATGAACGACATCCTGCCCGCCGCCGCCCCGTTGTGGCAGCACTTCGAGCAAATCGTGCGCGACTGGGTGGCCGGCTACGGCTATCACGAGATTCGCATGCCGATCGTGGAACAAACCGGCCTGTTTAGCCGTGCGATCGGCGCCGTGACTGATATCGTCGAGAAGGAGATGTACAGCTTCACCGATCACCTCAATGGCGAGAGTCTCACGTTGCGCCCGGAAGGCACCGCCTCCTGCGTGCGCGCGGTGCTGGAGCATAATTTATTGTTCGGCAGTCCGCAGCGTTTGTTTTATACCGGTCCGATGTTTCGCCATGAGCGGCCGCAGAAGGGGCGCTACCGGCAGTTTCATCAAGTCGGCATCGAGTCGCTGGGCTATGCCGGGCCGGACATGGATGCCGAACATATTTTGATGACCGCGCGCCTGTGGAAGCAACTCGGGCTGAATGGCATCGAGTTGCAACTCAACACGCTCGGCACCAGCGAAGATCGCGGCCGGCATCGGGCGCGCCTGATTCACTATTTGGAGGCGCATCAAGATCAGTTGGATGATGACGCCAAGCGTCGGCTGCACACTAATCCATTGCGCATCCTCGACAGCAAGAATCCGGCGCTGCAAGCGATTATCGCAGCTGCGCCCAAGTTGTTGGATGATCTGGACGAGGTATCACTCAAGCATTTCGAAGCGCTGCAAGCGCTGCTGCGCGCGGCGGGGGTTTCCTTTTCGATCAATCCGCGCTTGGTGCGCGGCTTGGATTATTACAACTTCACCGTGTTCGAGTGGGTGACGGATCAACTGGGCAGCCAAGGCACGGTCTGTGCCGGCGGGCGCTACGACAGCCTGGTGGAGCAATTGGGCGGCAAACCGGCCGCCGCCTGTGGTTTTGCCATGGGTGTCGAGCGCTTGCTGGCCTTGATGGAAGCGCAAGGCATTGCACCGACGCACCCCGTGTTGGATGTCTATGTCGTGCATGTGGGCGAGGAGGCCGATGCAGTGGCGATGCGGGTTGCAGAACAATTGCGCGATGCCGGCTTAAGCGTGGTGCTGCATTGCGGCAGCGGCAGCTTCAAATCGCAAATGAAAAAGGCCGATGCGAGCGGTGCGCGTTTTGCGGTCATTCTCGGCGAGGATGAAGTAAAGGCGGGCGTCGTGAGTTTGAAGTCTTTGCGCGTTCAAGCAGAGCAGGTTTCCGTATCAACGGAAGAAGTCGCGGCCTTGGTGCGCGGTTAAAATAATTTTGGCGGAGAAATTAAGATGGCATTGGATCTGGAAGAGCAAGAACAGGTAGACGCACTCAAGGCGTGGTGGAAAGATCACGGCAAAAAAGTCATCGTCGGGGTGACGGTGTTTGTGCTGTCCGTAGCGGGTTGGCGCGGGTGGGAAGCGTATCAATCCAAGCAAACTGGCGAGGCCGCTGCGCTGTTCGATGTATTGCGCAAGGAGCTTGCGACCAACGACGCGAAAAAAATTCGCGACGTTGCCGGTCAGTTGATCGACAAATATCCGCGTACGATCTACGCGACCGATGCCGCCATGATTGCGGCCAAGGTCAATTTCGAATCGGGTGATGCCAAGAGCGCCAAAGTGCAGTACCAATGGGTGATTGAGCACGCGAAACAACCCCAGTCCAAAGACCTAGGCAAATTGCGCCTCGCCGTGGTGTTGCTGGACGAGAAGAACTATGCGGACGCGCTGAAGCAATTGGAAGGTGCACACGATCCCGCCTTCGCCCCTTTATTCAATGATCTGAAGGGTGATGTGTACTCGCTGCAAGGCAAATCGAAGGAGGCGCGCAGCGCTTATCAAGCCGCACTCGACAAACTGCCGAAGGAGAGCCCGTTCAAGAATTTCGTGCAGATCAAACTCGACGCGTTGGGAGAGCAGGGATGAAACGCACGCTGATTGGGTTGGCGCTTATCAGTTTGCTCGGTGGCTGCCAAACTGTGACCCAGACCGTCACCGGCTGGTACGACGATATTTTTAGTTCCAGCAGTAAGAAAACGCTTCCCGCGCCGCTGGTTGATTTCAAGCCCAGCGTCGAGGTGAAGCAGCGCGCGAGCGCTAATATCGGTGGCGCCGGCGGTTTTGTGTTCGCGCCTGCACTGAACAAAGAGGGGCTGTTCGCGACTGGGTTTGATGGCAAGCTGGCACGGTTTGAGGCGGACACGCTGAAAGAACGCTGGCGCACCGAGACGGGCAAAAAGCTTTCCGGCGGCGTCGGCGCAGCAGAAAACTTAGTCGTGGTCGGCACGCAAAAAGGTGAAGTGCTGGCGTATGACTTCAACGGCCAGCCCTTGTGGCAGGCGCGGGTAACCAGCGAAATATTGAGCCCGCCACAGATTGCGGGTGGCTTGGTACTGGTGCGTTCAGGCGACGGACGCATCTTTGCGCTGGACGCAAAAGACGGCAAGCGCAAATGGCTATATCAGCGCGCGACACCCGCGCTGACTGTGCGCAGCTTCGGCGGCATGTTGATCGATAAAAACGGCGTGTTCGCTGGATTTGGCGGCGGCAAATTGGTGGCGCTGGAACTGGAAAGCGGCAACGTGGGCTGGGAAGTATCCGTGGCCTTGCCGCGGGGCGTGTCCGAGCTGGAACGTATCGCCGATGTCACCAGCAACGCGGTGACCGATGGGCGCTTGGTGTGCGCAGTGGCGTTTCAAGGCCGCGTCGCCTGCTTCGAGATTCAAAACGGCAATGTGGTGTGGGCGCGCGATTTGTCCAGCATTGCCGGCTTAGCGATGGACGCACGCAATGTTTATGTGGCGGATGTGAACGGCGCCGTGCACGCGATGGATAAAACCACCGGCGGTTATGTGTGGAAGCAAGACAAGCTCACCCATCGTCAACTCTCCACCCCGCTGATTTATCGCGGCTACGTAGTGGTGGGCGACTTGCAAGGTTATGTGCATTTCATCTCGCGCGAGGATGGCGCATTCGCGGCGCGTATCGCCACCGACGGCAGCCCGATCCGCGCCCAACCGCAGGCACTCACCGACGGCGTGCTGGTGCAGACTAAGAACGGTGGCTTGTTTGTGTTGGGCTTGAATTAATCCTTTGTGCTACTTCGCGTTAACCCGCGGCTAAAATTAAATGAAACCCACTATCGTCATCGTCGGTCGCCCCAATGTGGGCAAGTCCACGCTGTTCAATCGCCTCACCAAAACGCGTGACGCTTTGGTGGCGGATCTGCCGGGCTTGACCCGCGACCGTCACTACGGTCACGGTGTCATCGGCGGCAAACCCTATCTGGTCGTGGATACGGGTGGTTTCGAGCCGGTGGCAAAGGATGGCATCTTGCACGAGATGGCGCGTCAAACGCTGCTGGCCATCGATGAGGCGGATGCGATCGTGTTTCTAGTTGACGCCCGCCAAGGACTCACCGCACAGGACAAAGTAATTGCCGATACGCTGCGTAAAGCTGCCCGGCCCTTATGGCTCGCGGTGAATAAAGCCGAGGGCATGCGACGCGAAGTGGTGACAGCGGAATTTTTTGAATTGGGCCTGGGCGATCCCGTGGCGATTTCTTCCAGCCACGGCGAGGGCGTGCACGATCTGATGGAGTTGGTGCTCGAAGCCTTCCCTGAAGAGAAACCGGACGAAGCAGAAGTACATCACCCCAAGATCGCCATTGTCGGTCGCCCGAATGTGGGTAAAAGCACGCTGGTGAATAGCTTACTGGGCGAGGAGCGCATGATCGCATTCGATGCACCGGGCACCACGCGTGACAGCATCTATGTGGATTTCGAGCGCGATGGCAAGCAATACACTTTGATCGATACTGCCGGGGTGCGGAAGCGCGGCAAGATATTCGAATCAGTCGAAAAATTTTCCGTGATAAAAACCTTGCAAGCGATCGAGGACGCCAACGTTGTGGTGCTGGTGGTCGATGCGCAACTGGATATTTCCGAGCAAGACGCGCATATCGCCGGCTTTATCCTCGAAGCGGGGCGGGCATTGGTGGTCGCGGTGAATAAGTGGGATGGTCTCGATAATTATGCGCGCGAGCGGATCAAGGCTGAGTTGCTGCGCAAGCTTAACTTCTTGAGTTTTGCCAAAATGCATCACATCTCGGCCTTGAATGGCACCGGGATGGCGCCGCTGTTGAAGTCGATCGATATGGCCTATCAGGCGGCGATGGCAAAACTGCCCACGCCGCGTTTGACGCGCATTTTGCAAGATGCAGTCACCGCGCATCAGCCGCCGAAATCCGGCCCCTTCCGCCCTACGCCCCGTTACGCGCACCAAGGGGGGCAAAATCCCCCCGTGATCATCGTGCATGGCACGGGCGTGATGCATATCGCCGATTCCTACAAACGCTATTTGGAAAACGCATTTCGTCAGGCCTTTAAACTGCAAGGCACACCGTTGCGCGTCCAATTCAAGCAAGGCGGGAATCCCTTCGCGGATAGAAAACCCAAGCCGCCTACGCTGAGCGAAGAGAATGCACGGCGGCGCGCTAAACGTACTTCGAAAAAGCGCTATGGTGGGTAAGGCTAATTCATTGAGATAAGCCCTCGGTTTTGCCAGGTGGCACCTCACAGAAATATAAGCTTTTGATTTTAAAACGCTTAATATTTGGCGAACGCAGCCGTTAATACAGGGGATGCTAAGAAACATTTCCCCGATGCCCGATAGCCAAATTAACCACCCCATTTCCGCTACCCCTTCGCTGATTCAGTTGGGTCGGCGCGGATTGTGGATATTTAGCCTGATCGCGCTGCTGCTGATCGGCATGTGGTTGTGGTTGACGTGGAACAATGTGCGTCAGGCGCAACTACAGCGCATGACCGTGGCGGTTTCACTTGCTGCTAATCATTCCCAAAGCTACCTGGACACGGTGGGCGGCCATCTTGAGGCACTCTCCATTCTGATGCGGCAGAACGATGCATTGAATCATCCGCGCATTGCAAAAAGCTTGCTCAATGATTTCAAAGCCAAGCATGCCGATTTGGGCGGGGCCACGCTGATTCATCCCTCGGGACAAATGTTGGTGTCCACCGCGCAAAAACCCGACGCTCGGCTACCCAATGTGATGGAGAACCCGGATTGGCGCGCAGATTTCGCCAACAATCTGAACGCCACCGGTTTATCGATTAATCGTCCGCAGCATGGTTATTTGCTGGAGACTTGGCTGATGCCGTTGCGCTATACCGTGCGCGACCCCGCGGGTCGGGTCGAATTTTTAATTCAAATTTCGATCCTGATGGAGCGGCAACAAGCATTGTGGGCCAACCTCGGCTTACAGCCCGGCGCGCAGATCGGTTTGATGCGCGAAGACGGCGTTTTGCTTTCCATGTGGCCGATGCCGGGTGGCAAGTTCGATCCCAAGTCCTTCCAAGTCAAGCCATTGTCGCAGGCGATACAGAAAAATTCTGCCAATGGTTTTTTTGAGTCCACCGAGGGAAGTTGGCTGGATCATCGAGTTGGCACTTATCAACGTCTTCGCACTTCTTCTGCCTATGCGTTCTTGTCGGTGCCCAACCGCTTGCTGTTGGGCATGTGGTGGATGAGCGTGCAGTTGCCGATTTACTTGCTGCTGGCGCTGTTTACTTTTGGCGCCGGGGCCTACGCCGTATTTGCGCGAAGCTTCGCGCTTCGCATGCAGATCATCCAATCTAAGCTCGCGCAGGGCGGGTTGCGCGACTCAGTGCAGTTACCCACCAGCGGCGTGCGCGAGATCGATGAGTTATGCGCGGCATTGGCCGATACTCAGAGCAAACTCAAAGTGGCGGCGAAAAATCGCGAGCATCAGTTGTTGATGGCGGCGGATGCCGGCACTTATACCCTACGCCTGCGCGATGGCGTCTTGCTGCAAGCGGACGATGCTTTCCTGGCCATGCTCGGGCGCAAACGCGAGGAAGTGGTGGGCCGTGCCTGGGCTACCTTGTTTGATCTGGGTGATGGAACCGCCGGCGCTAATTCTGGCAGCTTTCCAAGCCAGGAATTATCGCTGCGCGTATTGTGCTTCAAGCACGGAAACGGCCAGCCGGTGTGGCTGTCCCTGGCGGAATATATCGATACCTCTGAAGGTGAGCCGCTGCGTCAGGGCTTGGCGATCAATGTCAGCCAGCGCGAGGAATTGTTGGCCAAGGTGCAGTCGCATTCCGACCGTCTGCGCGCGCTATGGCGGCTCGCCACCGACCGCGATTCGTTCGATATGGACAAGGTCAAGCAAATGCTGCGCTTGGGCCTGGAGACGCTCGGTCTTGAAATCGCCATGATAGGCGAGCTTGAAACTGGTTTGCTGAAAATCCGCTATCTGGTCGGCAATTCCACCCTGTTCGAGGAGGGAATGTCGGTTCCGGTGATGGATAGCCTGTGCCACGATGCTTTGCGCGAGAAGCGCAGTTTTTTCATCGACAATGTATCCACGCATCCGGTCTATCGTACTAATCAAATGGCGATGCAGCGGGGTATCCGTGTCTATGCCAGCGTGCCGATTTGGGTCGGCGATCAAATCTACGGCACGCTGGTGTTCTTAAGCCGGTCATTACGCGACCAACCCCTGAGCGATGAAGACAAGGCTTTCGTCGAATTGCTTGCGGCCTGGTTCGGCAAGGCCTTGTTCGAGCAGCGCCAACGGCAAATGCTGGAAACCATGGCAATGACCGATAGTCTGACTGGTTTGCCCAACCGTCGCGCCGCAGATGCCCGACTCACCGTCGAGCTGGCGCGTGCCAAGCGCGCTGAAGAACCGTTCACTCTCGTGATCTGCGATTTGGATCGATTCAAGCTCATCAATGACCATTTCGGCCATGATGTGGGCGACGAAGTGTTGCAACATGTCGGCACCATTCTGCAAACGGCGCTGCGCGAGAGCGATTGGGTCGCGCGCTGGGGGGGCGAAGAGTTCATTCTGTTCTTGCATCGCTCCACTGGGCAGGAAGCGTTTAATGCCATGGAGCGTCTGCGCGAGGAAATCAAAGCGCGCCCGCTGGTGACGCCGCATGGAAAATTGGAGCTGACCGCGAGCTTCGGTATCGGCACTTACCGTGACAGCGAAGCCGATATCACACAAGTGTTGGCCGAAGCCGACGGTTGCCTGTACGAGGCAAAACGGCGCGGCCGCGATCGGGTGATGATGAGCGAGGCCGCGACCAAAGGCTTGCTATGGCAGGCCGGCATGCTGCAACGCGCGCTGCAGGAGCAACGGATTGTCGCGGCCTACCAGGTCATGGTTGACCTCAAAACCGGCAAGGTGGTCGCGGATGAAGCGCTGGCGCGGCTGATCCAGCCTGACGGAAAGGTATTGCCGGCCGCCGATTTTGTCGAAGCGGCCGAAGGCATCAATTTGATCCATGTGGTGGATGAAATCATCGCGCGTAGCGCGCTTGCGCGTTGTTGCAGCAGGCGGACGCATGATCCATTGGATGAAGTCGTGCATTTCATCAATCTGTCGCCGCAATTTTTAGCGCGTCGTGATTTGCTCGATGCGCTGCTCGCCGATGCGAAATCGATGGCAGAGCGCACCGGGATGAAATTTGCCACGCGCCAGCCGGTGGTGTTCGAGATCACCGAGCGCCAATTGCTGGAAGACTTCGGCGCCATGCGCGAGGACTTGAAGCACTTGCTGGAATATGGTTTTCGCCTTGCACTGGACGATTTTGGCAGTGGCTACTCGTCTTTCCTCTATCTGGCCGAGCTGCCGATCAGCTTCATCAAGATCGAAGGCTGGATGGTACGTAATATGCAGTACAACGACCGCATCCTCAGCATGGTGAAAAGCGTGGTCTTGCTCGCTAAAACGCTGGGCATCACCACCATCGCAGAATGCGTGGAAGATGCCCGCACGGCTGAAATCCTGCGCGATATGGGGGTGGATTGGGCGCAAGGCTATCATTTCGGCTATCCAGCGCTGGAAGAAAAGGGAACTTCCCCGCAGTTAGTTGAGTCTTAATTTCGCGTTTAACTGTAATAACAACGGTTTTTTACTATTATTAGCTTTTGCGCCTTGCCTGACCCTAGTGGGATGGCTGGCATCAAGCGTTGGTTCAAGTGCTGTGGCGGCAACATTGCCATTGGAATATACTGAACCAGCAATATTTACTCACTCACTAGAAAAGGGATAAGCCATGAGCGGGAAAGGGCAATTACTACAAGACCCGTTTTTAAATACCCTACGCAAAGAGCACATTCCGGTGTCGATCTATCTCGTCAACGGCATCAAGCTCCAAGGTCAAGTTGAATCTTTCGATCAATACGTAGTGCTGCTAAAAAACACCGTCACTCAGATGGTATATAAACACGCCATTTCTACTGTGGTTCCTGCACGGCCGGTCACTATTTCCGTCGATACGCCTGATGATTGATCGCCCGCAAGGCGGGGACCAGGAAAGTAGTAGTAAGCCAAGCAGCGACAAAGCGGTACTGATTGCCCTCGATTTCGGCGAGCCCGATACAGAGGAAAGTCTGGAGGAATTACGCCGTTTAACCGAAAGCGCCGGCGTCTCGGTGCAGGCGGTGGTGCAAGGCAAGCGTTCGCGGCCGGATGCGGCTTTGTTTGCCGGTAGCGGCAAAGTGGACGAAGTCGGCCAGGCCCTGCGCGATACCGGTTCCGGTGTAGCCATTTTCAATCACGATTTATCCCCCGCGCAGCAGCGTAATCTGGAACAACGCCTGCAAAGTCGAGTCGTGGATCGTACCAGCCTCATCCTCGACATCTTTGCCCAGCGCGCGCAATCGCATGAAGGCAAGGTGCAAGTGGAGTTGGCGCAGTTGGAGCGTCTCTCCACCCGCTTAGTCCGCGGCTGGACTCACTTGGAGCGGCAAAAAGGCGGCGTTGGCTTGCGCGGTCCCGGTGAAACGCAGTTAGAAACCGACCGGCGTTTGGTCGGCAATCGCGTCAAATCGCTCAAGGAAAAATTAGTTAAACTGACGCGGCAACGCCATACGCAGCGTCGCGCACGCACTAAAAATGCCGTTTTCTCGGTTTCGCTGGTGGGTTATACCAACGCCGGAAAATCGACCCTCTTCAACCGCCTGACCCATGCCGGGGCGTATGTGGCGGATCAACTGTTCGCGACCTTGGATACCACTTCACGCCGGGTGTTTTTACCGGAAGTGGGGCAGCTGGTGCTGTCCGATACGGTGGGTTTCATCAAGCATTTGCCGCATGGCTTGGTGGTTTCGTTTCGCGCTACCTTGGAAGAAGCCGTGCAGGCGGACTTGCTGCTGCATGTGGTGGATGCGGCAAGCGCGGCCCGCGACAGCCAGATCGAGCAGGTCAATAGCGTGCTGGCCGAGATCGGCGCGGCGCATTTGCCGCAAATATTGGTGATGAATAAGATTGATGCGGCGAGTCTATCGCCGCGCGTGGAGCGCGACGAATATGGTAAAATCTCGCGCATTTGGATCAGTGCGGCAAGCGGCGACGGCCTGGATTTAGTGCGCCAAGCCTTGATCGAGGCGGCCAAACAGACACAAGAACAAACAATCCAGCCTGAAGCACTCACGGCTTAAATTTCACGGGAATCAATATGGCTTGGAACGACCCGAATTGGGGCAAGAAAAACAACAGCGGTGGCCCACCTGATCTGGATGAGTTGTGGCGCCGCTTTAACGAGCGCGTGTCGGGGCTATTCGGTGGCAAGCGCCGTGGCCCCAATCTGCCATCGGGCGGCAATACCCCCGTTAACCGCGCAAACGGTGCGCTGTTGCTGATCGGCATCATTCTGGTCATCTGGATTGGCAGCGGCTTCTACATCGTCAACCCACGCGAGAGCGGCGTGGTGCTGCGCTTCGGCAAGGCTGCGGAAATTACTCTCCCGGGGCCGCGCTGGCATTTGCCTTATCCGATCGAGAGCGTGGAAATTGTCGATACCGCGCAAGTGCGCGTGACCGAGGTCGGTTACCGGCAAAATGACAAAACCAAGCAGCAACACGAAGCGGCCATGCTGACCAAGGACAAGAACATCATCAATGTGCAATTCGCCGTGCAATACTCGGTGACCGACCCCAAGAACTTCTTGTTCAAAAACCGCGTGGGTGAAGATGCGGTCTATGTGCGCCAAGTCGCGGAAAGCGCGATGCGCGAAGTGGTCGGAAAAACCATCGTGGACGATGTTTTGAGCAAAAGCACCGAGGTGGCGAATCAAGCCGGCAAGCTGATGCAGACGATGTTTGATCTGTATGAAGTCGGCGTGACGGTCGCCAATGTCACCATCAATCAAGTGCAACCGCCGGAACAAGTGCAAGACGCCTTCAACGATGCGATCAAGGCCGACCAAGACCGCGAGCGCCAGAAAAACGAAGGCGAAGCCTATTTGAAAGATATCGTGCCCAAAGCTGAAGGCGCCAAACAGCGTCTGCTGCAAGAGGCGGAAGGCTACAAGCAAAGCCTGATCGCGCGCGCCGAAGGTGATGCCTCACGCTTCAAATCGCTGGTCGGAGAATATAACAAAGCCCCCGGGGTCACCCGCGACCGCTTGTATATCGATGCCATGCAGCAGATCTATTCCAGTACCACCAAGGTGTTGGTCGACCAAAAGGGCGGCAACAATTTGTTGTATTTGCCGCTGGATAAATTGATGCAGCGCGTGACAGAAGGCCAGGTCGCCGCGCCGGCAAAAGCAACAGGCGAAACACCTCGACCGAGTGAGCCTGAATCTGGCCGCGATGCCTTACGCAACCGGGAGGGTCGATAATGAAACGTAATTTAGCCACGCTCATGATGGTTGCCCTCGCTGCCTTGGTGTTGATGAGCTTCATGTTCTACACCGTGGATCAACGCCAGCAGGCGATCGTGCTGCAATTGGGCGAGATCACCTCGATCAAGGAAAAACCCGGTCTTTACCTCAAAGTGCCGATGTTGCAGAACGTGGTGTATATCGATACCCGCGTGCGCACCTTGGATACGCCTGATTCCGATCTCATCATCACCAAAGAGAAGATCAATATGCAGGTCGACTCATTCGTGAAATGGCAGGTGATCGATGCCAAGAAATACTACGAACGGGTGAGCGGTGACGAGCGTCGCGCCGAACAGCGCATCATGAACGTGGTGCGTGACGGTCTGCGCGCCGAGTTCAACTCACGTTCCGTCGATGATGTGGTGTCCGGTCAACGCGATCAAGTCATGCTCAACCTGCGCAACAACGCGGATAAGGACGCGCGCTCAATCGGCATCAAAGTGGTGGACGTGCGTTTGAAGCGTGTCGATTATTCCGAGGACAACGAAAGCTCGGTGTATCAGCGCATGCGTTCCGAGCGTACTCGGGTAGCCAACGAGCGGCGTTCCACGGGTGCGGCGGATAAGGAAAAGATTCAAGCCGATGCCGAGCGTCAGCGCGATATTACGATTGCTGGCGCCTATCGCGATGCGCAGCGCATTAAAGGCGAGGGCGATGCAAAGGCGGCGGCGATCTATTCCGCAGCCTATTCACCCAACCCTGAGTTCTATGCCTTTTACCGCAGCCTGGAAGCGTATAAAGAAAGCTTCAAAGGCAAGGAAGATCTTCTGGTGGTCGATCAAAATTCCGACTTCTTCAAGTACTTCAAACACGCCGGTAAAGGCGGCAAGTAGCGTCCATGAACAGTCTGCTGGCGGCCTTGGGGCTGGTGCTGGTATTGGAAGGTGTGCTGCCTTTTCTTGCCCCTCGTCTATGGCGTGACACCTTTCGCAAGCTGTTGGAATTGACCGACGGCCAGTTGCGTTTCTTGGGCTTGATCTCGATGATGATGGGCCTGGGCATCGTATTCCTTACACGTTAATCATGCATACCTGGCTACTCCCCGAATATCTCGAAGACATCCTGCCGCCCGACGCGCAGCGGATTGAGCATGCGCGCCGCACGGCCTTGGACCTGTTCGCCGCACACGGCTATGAGTTGATCATCCCACCCCTGTTGGAATACCTGGAATCGCTGTTGACCGGCACCGGGCGCGACATGGAGCTGGATATTTTCAAGCTGGTGGATCAGTTGAGCGGGCGCTTGATGGGCGTGCGCGCCGACATCACGCCGCAGGCGGCGCGCATCGACGCACACCTGCTCAATCGCCAAGGCATGACGCGTTTATGCTATGCCGGCAGTGTGTTGCACACCCAGCCCGGCAATTCGCATTTCAGCCGCGAGCCGCTGCAAGTAGGGGCGGAGCTGTTCGGCCACGCCGGCTTGGAAGCAGATCTGGAAGTGCAGCAATTGCTGCTGAAAACACTCAAGGCGCTGGGGCTGACGGCGGTGCATTTAGATTTAGGCCATGTCGGCATCTTCCGCGCGCTGCTGCAAGCCGCACACGCCGACGCGGAACTGGAAGCTGAACTGTTTAAGGCCTTGCAAGCCAAGGATGTGCCGACCATCGATGAGTTGACGCGCAATCTCGATGCCGGCTTGCGCGCTGCCTTGCTCGCATTGCCCTCGCTGTACGGGCAACGTGAGTCACTGACGCGCGCCGCGCAAGTGTTGCCCAAGCTGCCTGAGATCGGGCGTGCGCTGGATGCATTGCAAACGCTGGCGGATGATTTAGCGGAGAGCGGCGCCGAGCTGTACTTCGATTTGGCTGAGTTGCGTGGCTATCACTACCATAGTGGGGTCGTGTTCGCGGCGTATGTCAAAGGCTCTGCCTACGCAGTGGCGCAAGGCGGGCGCTACGACAATGTGGGCAAGGTATTTGGCCGCGCGCGCAGCGCAACTGGTTTTTCCTTGGATTTACGCACGATTGCGGCATACCTGCCGCCAGCGGGGGGTAAACGCGGCATCCTTGCGCCCTATGGCGGCGATGCGGCACTCGCCGCCAAGATTGAAGCGCTGCGCGCTGCAGGTGAGATCGTAGTGGTGGAGTTGCCGGGGCAAGAGGCGTACCGGAGTGAAGCGAATTGTGATCGGATGTTGGTCAAAACCAGCAGCGGTTGGGAGATAAAATAACAATGAACATAGGCGGACATAAATGAAGAACGTCGTAGTTATCGGCACCCAATGGGGCGATGAAGGAAAAGGCAAAATCGTCGATTGGCTGACGGATCACGCCCAAGGCGTGGTGCGCTTTCAAGGCGGCCACAACGCCGGCCATACGCTGGTGGTTGCCGGAAAAAAAACCGTATTGCATCTGATCCCTTCAGGCATTTTGCGCGACAACGTGCGCTGCTATATCGGCAACGGCGTGGTGGTGTCCCCCAGCGCGTTGATGGAAGAGCTGGAAATGTTGGAAAAAGCCGGCGTGGATGTGCGCAGCCGGCTCATCATTTCAGAAGCGTGCCCGCTCATCCTGCCGCACCATGTAGCGCTGGATCAGGCGCGTGAAATTGCCAAGGGCGCGAGTAAGATCGGCACCACTGGGCGCGGCATCGGGCCAGCCTACGAAGATAAAGTCGCGCGGCGCGCGATTCGCATGCAGGAGCTATTTCACCGTGAGCGCTTTGCCGCCAAGTTGGGTGAAGTGCTCGATTATCACAACTTCGTACTAAAAAATTATTTTAACGCGCCGATCGTCGATTTTCATAAGACGCTGGACGAGACCATGGCCTTGGCCGAGCGCATTAAGCCGATGGTGGGCGATGTGCCGCGCCAGTTGTATGAGGCGAACAAGGCCGGCAAGAATCTGCTATTCGAAGGCGCGCAAGGCACGCTGCTCGACATTGATCACGGCACCTATCCGTTCGTCACTTCGTCCAACTGCACCTCCGGCGGCGCAGCCACCGGCGCGGGCGTGGGGCCGCACACCTTGCATTACGTGCTGGGCATTACCAAGGCCTACACCACGCGCGTCGGCTCCGGCCCGTTCCCGACCGAGTTGTTCGACGACATCGGCAAGCATCTGGCAGAGAAGGGTCATGAGGTCGGTTCCACCACCGGCCGTGCCCGTCGCTGTGGCTGGTTCGATGCCGCCGCATTGAAGCGCTCGATCCAAATCAATGGCGTATCCGGACTATGCGTGACCAAGCTCGACGTGCTGGACGGCATGGAAACGCTGCGTTTGTGCGTGGGCTATAAACTGAAAAGCGGCACCAGCGACATTCTGCCGGTAGGCGCGGAAACCTTGGCCGAGTGTGAACCGATTTACGAAGACATGCCCGGCTGGACCGAGAGCACCGTGGGCATCCAGCAATACGAGAAATTGCCGAAAGCGGCACAAAATTATCTCAAGCGCATGGAAGCGTTGTGCGAAGTGCCGGTTGATATCATCTCTACCGGCCCGGACCGCGAAGAAACGATTGTGATGCGTCATCCGTTTGAATAAGGAAAAAGGGCGGTTCATATGAACCGCCCTTCTAATTTCGAGACTTAGCAATTTGGTGCCCGGAAGAGGACTCGAACCTCCACAGTGTTGCCACCGCATGGACCTGAACCATGTGCGTCTACCAATTCCGCCATCCGGGCTGGAAGAGCGCGAATTTTAAAGGAAATACTTAATTTGTCAACGAAACATAAAACACCGAAGTTAGCTGCGATCCGTTTAAAGGACCCGCATTTTGAACGCGAGCAGGCTAAATATGGCGATGCGCTACCCAGCCGCGAATACATGCTGGAGCTGCTTGCGCAGCAAGGCGTGCCGATGCAGCCCGACGAATTTGCGCAGCTGCTCGCGATTCGGCCAGATGAAATAGAATTCTTTTCGCGCCGCATCAGCGCGATGGAGCGCGCCGGCCAACTCATGCGCAACCGCAAGGGCGCCTTGTGCATGGTCGAGAAGTTGCATTTGATCCCCGGCATCGTGCAAGGCCACCCAGACGGCTTCGGCTTTTTGGTTCCAGATGCTGGGGGAGATGATTTATTCCTCTCCTCGCGCGAGATGGAAAGAGTGTTACACGGTGATCGTGTTGTAGCGCGCCAAATTGGCCTCGACCGACGCGGCCGACCCGAAGCGGCGATTGTCGAAATATTGCAACGCGCAAATACCAGAGTGGTTGGGCGTCTAGTCGAGGCGCGCGGCATCGCATTAGTGGTGCCAGAGAATAAACGCATCAACCAAGATATTCTGGTCGAGCCGGGCGTGAAGCATAAAGCTAAGCCCGGCCAAGTGGTGATCGTCGAAATCATCAAACAGCCGGATCGTCATGCGCAGCCCATCGGCCGCATCGTGGAAGTGCTGGGTAATTACGCCGACCCCGGCATGGAAATCGAGATCGCCTTACGCAAACATGATTTGCCGCATGTGTTCTCCGATGAGATCGAACGCTTAGCAAAAAAATTCCCCAAGGGTGTACGCAAGATTGACCTTGAAGGACGCGAAGATGTGCGCGACCTGCCGCTGGTCACTATCGACGGCGAGACCGCCCGCGATTTTGACGATGCCGTATATTGCGAGAAAAAATTACGCGGCTGGCGCTTGCTGGTGGCGATTGCCGATGTCAGCCACTATGTCACGCCGGGTGATGCCTTGGATGTCGAAGCCTTGAGCCGAGGCAATTCGGTGTATTTCCCGCGCCGCGTCATTCCGATGCTGCCGGAAGAGTTATCCAACGGCCTGTGCTCACTCAATCCCGAAGTGGATCGGCTGTGCATGGTTTGCGATATGGATATCTCCAGTAGTGGCGAGATCAAGCAATATCGTTTTTATCCGGCCGTGATGCATTCACATGCGCGCCTGACCTACAACAAGGTATGGGATATGTTGCAGGAGCCTAAGGGTGCATTGGCAAAGGAATACGCCGGGGTACTGCCGCATGTGCAAGAGCTGTACAAGCTATATCAAGCCTTGGCCAAAGCGCGCGGCAAGCGTGGCGCGATCGATTTCGAAACCATCGAAACCCAGATGATTTTTAACGAGCAAGGGAAGATCGAGCGCATCCAGCCCACCGTACGCAATGACGCGCACCGTTTGATCGAAGAATGCATGCTCGCAGCCAATGTGTGCGCCTCGGATATTTTGCAGAGCAATAACCATCCGGCTTTGTACCGCGTGCATGCAGGCCCGAAGCCGGAAAAACTCATCATGTTGCGCGATTTCCTTAAGGGCTTCGGCTTCAACCTGACCGGTGGCGACGAGCCGCACGCCAAGGATTTCGCTAAGCTGTTGGAACAAATCAAAACGCGGCCCGATGCACAGTTGCTGCAAACCGTGATGCTGCGTTCGCTCAAACAAGCGCAATACAGCCCCGAGAATGTCGGGCACTTTGGTTTGGCATACGAGGCTTACACCCACTTCACCTCGCCGATTCGGCGCTACCCGGATCTGCTGGTGCATCGCGCGATCAAGGCGGTCGTACAAAAGAAAACCTATAACCCCGGCAAGTGGGAAGCGCTGGGCACGCATTGCTCCATGACCGAGCGCCGCGCTGATGATGCGACGCGCGATGTGGAGCAATGGCTCAAGTGCTACTACATGCAGGATAAAATCGGTGAGGAATTCGAAGGCACCATCGCTGGCGTCACCAACTTCGGCCTCTTCGTCGCACTCGATGGCGTGTATGTCGAAGGTTTGGTGCACGTAACTGAATTGGGTAATGACTACTACCAATTCGACCAAGCGAAGCATTCACTCATTGGTGAGCGCACGCATCATCACTATCGCTTGTCGGATCGGCTACGCGTCAAAGTTGCTCGTGTTGATCTCGAAACCGCCCGCATCGACTTTACCCTGCCGGGTGTGAGTGAAGCAGCGGCGCCCGTGTCATCGAGCAAAAAGCCTGGCAAGAAGCCTCGTAGAAAATAAAGAATGAGCACCGAATTTATCTACGGCTTTCACGCCGTGCAAAGCCGTCTGCGTAGTCATCCAGAGAGCGTAGAAGAGCTCTACGTCGATGCCGAGCGCAAGGATCAACGCGCGCGCAATCTGTTGCAACTCGCGGAAGAACAAAAAGTGCGCGTCTTGCCGGTTGATCGCACACGGCTCGCCGGCATGAGCGGATTTGCCAATAACCAAGGCTGCGTGGCGCGCGTTAAGCAAATAAAACTCGCCGTGAGCATTGATGATGTGCTGTCGCAACTCACAGAGCCGGCGTTGCTGCTGGTGCTGGATGGCGTGCAAGACCCACACAACCTGGGTGCCTGCATGCGTCTGGCCGATGCCATGGGCGCGCATGCGGTAATCGCGCCGAAAGATCGCGCGGTGGGCCTCAATGCGACCGTACGCAAAGTCGCCTCTGGTGCAGCCGAGGTCCTGCCTTTCATTCCGGTGACCAACCTGGCCCGTTCCCTACGCGAGTTAAAAGATCAGGGCATCTGGATCATCGGCGCGGCGGGCGAGGCAGAGCAAACCCTATATCAGACCAAGCTCACCGGCCCCATCGCCTGGGTCATGGGCGCGGAAGGCGAGGGCTTGCGCCGCTTGACGCGCGAGCACTGCGACGAGCTGGTGAAGATTCCCATGCTGGGCAGCGTGGATAGTTTGAATGTTTCCGTCGCGAGCGGGATTTGCTTGTTTGAAACTCGGCGGCAGCGGCAGGCGGGGGGTAAAGCTTAGCTAGGGAGCCTCTACAAAATTTCGTCATTCCGGCGAAAGCCGGAATCCAGGATTTGAAAGCCGTGGCAACTCAAGAATCGACTGGATTCCGGCCTTCGCCGGAATGACGCCCAAGTTGCTTTTTTAAGCGTTTCCTTACTCCTGCATTGTTCTATGATCGCTTCGCTCAATCCTCAATCGCCTCATACCGAATCTCAATCACTTCCAATTCCTGCGCGCCGCTCGGGGTGTGCACAATCACTGTGTCACCCACTTGTTTTCCCAGCAGCGCTTTAGCTACCGGCGAAATCCAGCTCACACGTCCGCGTGACAGGTCAATTTCATCCATGCCGACGATGGAATAAGTATGTTCCTCACCGGCTTCATCGCTGACCACCACCGTGGCGCCAAAAAAAATCTTATCCTTGGGCTGTTGGGTCGGATCGACTATCTCCGCATAGCCAATGCGCTTAGTGAGAAAACGGATGAGCTTATCGATTTCACGCAGGCGCTTCTTGCCATAAAGATAGTCGGCGTTTTCCGAACGATCGCCCAAGGCCGCGGCCCAGGACACCACTTTGACGGTTTCCGGGCGCTGCACGTTGAATAAGTCTTTGAGCTGCGCCTGCAGATTGGAAAAACCGGCAGGCGTGATGTAGTTTTTGCTGCCCTTGGGCGCGAGCTGTTCTTCCGGTTCCAGCTCGTCATCTGGGTCGTCATCGGTTTCGCGGGTGAAGGCTTTGCTCATCAGGTTTTAATTGATCTTGAAGAACAGTGATTGTACCTGGATGCCATTCATGTTTGCGGCCCAGATCTGGCGCACAAGGGGTATTGAAAAGGTTGGACTTGGTTTCCTATGACCCGGCAAGCGGGGCTGAATGTGGCGTTGAATATGTTGTATCCGTATCCAAGCGCTAAGGCTTAGCCTGCCACAAATTTTTATTCCAATCTTTTAATATCGATCCCTCCATCTTCTCGGTCAATTATTTGAATGTGGTCGATGCCTCCAATAGCAGGCGGCATGGCACCTGTCTTCATCATGTCAAGCAAAGTGTGCATTGGGGAATCATTCGCATAATATTGGGGTACAGGTAGAGATAATGCTATCCACGCACAAGCAACAACGGATTCACCACACAATGAATAATCGGTGTGTGACTCAGGTATAGAGTTGTCAGCACAGACAATTCCACAAGCCGCAACTTGCTTACCATCACGTGGCAAATAAACAAATCCGCCGCTCATTCCAGGCTCAGCTGGTATAGAAGTTGTAAAGCATTGCCAAGGGTACTGGCGAAACCCTTGCGGATAGATAGCTGTAACGGTGCCGACGCGAATGCTGACGCGGCGGTGTACCGTGAACCGTTGCCCAACCCCATTTACGCCTGTTGGTGGTAAACGACCAGAAATTTTCATTCCGCCTTGGGATACCATATGCACAACATCTCCAACAGCAGGTCTAGTTGTATCCAAAGGGATAACAACAGGCTTGAATTGAGTTGCATATGATTCCTGAGGAGCAAGAAGGCAGCATGCAATATCTTCCGAGTCGTGATAGGACAAATGCCGCGCAAATAACAAATCAGCATTTTCAGAGCTCATCCACATGGCTCTTAGTTTTTCTTCATGCAATATGGGGGTTTTAGCGCTGGCAGGTACGAAGAGTGCTGAAGGGGCGTGCCTAGGCACGGGCCGTTGAATATTTAGAACACCTTCAGTAAGAACGTGTTTTGCCGTGATGACTATAGCGCTGTCAGTATTGGCACCTATAACAAAACCGGTGCCTGCAAAATCCGGTTCATGTCCATAATTAAATGCCAAGAAGCTCACTAAACAAGGACGTAACTCGTCTACAAGTTTTGGGTTGGCATTTGAAACATCAATCCAGTAACGGTTCTCAGGATCATTTGGAATCGGCATAGTTTCAATTGGCAATTGCGATTGCTCTCCACATGGTGCGCAAATTGGTATAAACGTAAGCGGAGTAATTATGCTCTTTTGTTGACCGAGCAACTATGTGTGTGAGACTTAAGAGGGGCTGCTAAACCACGTAGACGTACGGTGGGTGGAGCGGAGCGATACCCATCGCAGATAATTCGGCGAGCAGGCTTAGTGATGGGTATCGCTGCGCTCAACCCATCCTACAAAATCCGCCGCAGCCACGCCTTACGCACTTCCTCCAACACCCACATCAGCACCGCAAAGAAAATAGCGTACAGCCAGACTTGCGGCCTGATGGGCGCTGTACCAAACAGCCAATTGCCGGCCGGGGTGTAGACGATGAATAGCAGCAAGCCGATCTCCGCCGCGATGCCGAGCAGGATGAGCGGGTTGCTGAATAGGCCGAAGCTGAGCGAGGATTTGAGCGGATGGCGGCAGAGAAAGACGTTCACCACTTGCATCATCACGATGGTCGCCAAGCAGGCGGTGGTCGCTTGCAGATAAAGCGGATCCAACCGGGCCAGGGTTTCGCCGTATTGCCAACCGGTTGCTTCGAGTACGAAGAAAAATACCGCCATCGCTGCCGCTGCTTCCAGTACGCCGAGGAATAAGTAGGCACGGGCGAGCAGTTTCCACGACAGCAGGCGTTCGCCGCGCGCGCGGGGTGGGCGGTTCATCACTGCCGGGTCGGGCTTTTCCGCACCCAGGGCCAGCGCGGGCAGCATGTCGGTGCCGAGATCGACTGCGAGAATCTGGATGATGGTGAGCGGCAGCGGGATTTTGAATAGCACGAAGGCGAGATAGGGCACGAGTTCGGGAATGTTCGAGGTGAGTATGTAGGTGAGGAACTTGCGGATGTTATCGAACACCGCGCGCCCTTCCTCGATGGCGGCGACGATGCTGGCGAAGTTGTCGTCGAGCAGGATCAGATCCGCCGCCTCCTTGGCCACGTCGGTGCCGCTCACGCCCATAGCGATGCCGATGTCGGCGGTCTTCAATGCGGGCGCATCGTTCACGCCGTCGCCGGTCACGGCGACGATCTCGCCTTTTTTCTGCAACGCTTCGACGATGAGCATTTTTTGCTCGGCGGCAACGCGGGCGAAGATGATCTCCGGCGCATCCAGCGCCAATTGCAACTGCGCAGCCGACATGCGGCGCATTTCATCGCCGGTCACCATTACCGGCTGATCTGTTTTTACCAGACCGATCTCGCGCGCGATGGCGCGCGCTGTGTGCGGGTGATCGCCGGTGACCATGATCACGCGAATGCCGGCCGAGACGCAGCGCGCAACGGCGTCCGGCACTTCGGGCCGTGGTGGGTCTTCCAACCCGACCAGACCCGAGAGAATCATGCCTTGTTCCGTAGCCGGCAGGCCGCCGGAAATTGGACAATGCGCGAAGGCGAGCACGCGCAGGCCGGCCTCGGCCATCGTATCTTGGGCGGCGAGCAGGCGCGTCTTGGCGGCGGCATCCAGCGCTATGATCCCGGCGTCGAGCTGAACCGAATCGCAGGCCGCGAGCACTGTCTCCAGCGCGCCCTTGCAGTAGAGCACGCGCCCTTGCGGCGTTTCGCACAATACCGACATGCGCTTGCGGTCGGTGTCGAAGGGAATCTCGCCGATGCGCGCGTAAGCTTCGAGTGCGCCTGCCGCCTGCCGGCCCATGCTGGTCAGCGCCACTTCCATCGGGTCGCCCAGCCACTCGCGCTTGCCGTTGTTCTGCATTTCTTTCAAGTTATGGCAAAGCGCGGCATTCACGAACAACGCGCGGTTATCCAGCGCCAAGCGCGGCTGCGCCGCAACATCGTCTGGAAAATAAACCCCGCCGCCCAGCCATAGGCGCTGCACCGACATGCGGTTTTGCGTCAGCGTGCCGGTCTTGTCGGAGAGAATCACCGTGGTTGCGCCGAGCGTCTCCACCGCGGGCAGGTGGCGCACCAGGGCGTTGCGCTTGGCCATGCGCTGCGTCGCCATGGCGAGCGACAGCGTCACCGTCGGTAGCAGACCCTCCGGCACGTTGGCGACGATGATGCCGATGGCAAACAGCAGGCTTTCCCAGAACGGCAGCCCGAGTACCTGGCCGATAGCAAAAAATACGACGCCGATTCCCGTGGCGAGAAAGGCGACGATGCGGGAGAGCCGCGTGATCTCGCGTTGCAGTGGCGAGGTATCTTTGCCCGCTGTTTGCGTCAGATGGGCGATCTTGCCGAACTCGGTGCGCATCCCCGTGGCGTACACCACGGCGCGCGCTTGGCCTGACACCACCGAAGTGCCGGCCAGCGCAATGTTTTTCGCGAACAGCGGCGATTCCTCAGAGCTAGGGTCGGCATTGCGCGTCTTGGGCAGCGATTCGCCGGTAATGGTCGCGGTGTTGACGCGCAGCCCGGAGGCTTCGATCACGCGGCAATCTGCCGGGACAAAAGCGCCTTCCTCCAACAGCACGATATCGCCGGGCACCAGCTCGGTAGCGAGAATCTGCACCACCTCGCCGGAGCGCACTACCTTCACCTGCTGCGGCAGCAACTGGCGCAGCGCCGCGATCGCCCGCTCGGCCTTGTATTCCTGCCAGAAAGAAAAGATGCCGTTGATGAAAATGACGCCGACGATGGCGACACCCAGCCGCGCCATGCCCTGGCCGGGATCGAAATGCTCGGCGATAAACGCCAGCGCCGCGCCCACCCACAAGATGATGGCGAAGAAGTGGGTGAACTCGCGCGCGAAGCTGAGCAGCAGGTTCTCGCGGCCCACTTCCTCGACATGGTTCGGGCCGAACTCCGCTAGCCGGTGCGCGACCTCCGACTGGACAAGGCCGGCGGGGGAGGTTTTAAGGCTGGAGAGCGATTGCTCGGTGGTGAGGGTTTGGATGTGCATGGGGAGGGAGGTGGCGTGACCCGATTCCAATCATGGATGAGGCACAAGCAAATCCCCCCTAGCCCCCCTTCGCCGAAGGGGGGAACCTACTGCGCGCTGGCATTAGAAGGTTCCCCCCTTTGAAAAAGGAGGGGTAGGGGGGATTTGCCTTTGTGTCAGTCATAATGCTCAAAGCACCTATAGAGGCGATGAAAAGAACTTAAACCACCTTGCCGATACTCACCGCCGTCACTTTATATTCCGGCGTAATCGCAATCGGATCGTAATACGAGCCGGTCAATATATTCACTGGCGTCTCACTGAAATGAAACGACATGAACACGGTGCCCGGCGGGCAGCGTGAGGTGATGTGGCAATTCACTTTGATCTGGCCTCTGCGGCTTTTCACTTCTACCCAGTCTTCTTCTTGCAGCGATAATTTTTCCGCATCCTCCGGGTTGATCTCGATCCGCTCGTGCGGATACAGCCCCATCAATCCTTCCGTCTTGCGCGTCATCGCACCGTTGCAGTAATGCTCCAGTCTGCGTCCGGTGGTCAAGAGATAGGGGTAGGTGGTGTCAACAGATTCTTCCGACGGTTCAAACTCCAGCGCGTGGAAAACGCCCTTGCCGTGGGTAAATTCATTTTCATGCAGGGTGCGTTGCCCCCTATCATCTTGGGTCGGGCAGGGCCAGACCAGTTGTTCGCCGGCAGTCAGGCGCGCATAGCGCACGCCGTATAAAATCGGCGACAGCTCAGCCAACTCCTCCCACACTTGCGCCGGGCCGTCATAGTGCATGGCATAGCCCATGCGGCCGGCCAGATCGCAGATGATGTCCATATCGGTGCGGCACTCGCCCGGCGCTGCCAGTACCGGTTTGAAATGTTGAATCCGCCGATCGGTATTGGTGAAGGTGCCTTCTTTTTCCAAGGCGCAGGCGGCGGGCAAGATCACATCCGCGAACGAAGCGGTGCGCGTGAAAAATAATTCTTGCACCACCAGGCAATCGAGATTGTCCATGGCCTGTTCGACCAAGTGGCTATCCGGATCGGTCTGCACCGGGTCTTCCGCAATCAGGTAGAGGCCTTTGACTTGGCCGCTCTTCGCGCCATGAATCATCTGGCAGCTTTTCAGGCCGGTGCTCGTCGGCAGCGCAACCTGCCAGCGCTGTGAAAATTTGGCGATGGCGGCTGGGTCATCCACCGGTTGATAGCCAGGCAGCACATTGGGCAGCGCGCCCACATCGCAAGCGCCTTGCACATTGTTCTGCCCGCGCAGGGGGCAGACCCCCGCGTGCTTGCGGCCGATGTGGCCGGTTGCCAGCGCGAGATTGGCGATCGCCATCACGTTGCTGCTGCCATGGATGTGCTGGGTGATGCCCAGCCCGTAGATGATCATGCTGTTTTTAGCGCCGGCATAGAGCCGCGCCGCTTGGCGGATGTCATCCGCCGCGACGCCGGTAATCGACTGCACGCGATCCAGATCGTAGTGGTCCATCACGATTTTCCGGGTCGCTTCAAAGCCGCTGGTGCGCGCGGCAATGAAGTCTGCGTCGATCAGGTTTTCTTCAATCAATACGCGCAGGATGCCGTTGAGCAAGGCGATGTTGGTGCCTGCGCGCAGTTGCAAATGCTGGTCCGCAATCTGCGTGAGCCAAATGTTGCGCGGGTCGATCACCACCAGCTTGGCGTGATTGTGCAGTACCGCATGCTTGATTTTGTGGCCGATCACCGGATGCGCTTCGGTGGGATTGGCGCCGATGAGCAGGATGCAATCGGCGCCGGCAATCTCATCCAGCGAATTGGTTGCAGCACCGCTGCCGAAGGCGGCCGTCAGTCCCACCACCGAGGGGGCATGGCAGATGCGCGCGCAGTTGTCGATGTTGTTGGTATGGAAAACCGCGCGCGCGAGTTTTTGCGCCAGATAGTTTTCTTCGTTGGTGGCGCGGGCCGAGCTCAGCACCGCCAGCTTGTCGCCGCCATCGTTATCGCGAATCTGCTTGAACTCGCGCGCCGCATAATCCAGCGCTTCATCCCAGCTCGCTACGCGGAAGCAATCCAGCGTTCGCCCCTCCCGCCCGCGAATCAAGGGCTGGGTAATTCGATCCGGATGGCTGACGAAATCCAAGCCGAAGCGTCCCTTTACGCATAACTGGCCCTGATTCACGCTCGCATCAGAATAATCCGGGTGAGCGCCCAGCGGCACACCGTCTTTCACCTGCACTTGCAAGGCGCAACCGGTGCCGCAATAGGTGCAGATTGAGGGCGCTTGATAATCCGCCGGGCCGTGGGTGACGCTCCATTTCTCTACCAAAGCACCAGTCGGACAATGATCGACGCAACCGCCGCAGTGGTCGCACTGGCCTTCTGCCAAGGGTATCCCTATGGCAAACGATAATTGGCGCGAACCGCCCATATCCAGAATCTCGCTCGGATGAAAACCATGCAGATATTCGCAATAGCGGAAACAGCGGTTGCACTGGATGCAGCGCTCAGGCGAGATCGCCAGCAGGGGATCGTGGTGGGTGAGGTAATGCGCTGCTTGAGTTTGGATGGTTGCAGGGGATAAACCTGCCGCTTCGGCCATGCGGCTTAAGGTGGCGTAATGTTTTTGGGCCGGATCATTGGGGCCAACTGTGCCGAAATTTTTCAGCACCATGCCCAGAATCTGGCGCTGATTTTCCCGCACCTTGTCCGTAGTGGTATGCACCTGCATGCCGTCGTGCACGGTCGTCGTGCAGGAAGAGACCAAGCCATGCATGCCGTCGATTTCCACACAGCACAAACGGCACACGCCTTCGGGCGTGAGCAGGGGATCGAAGCACAGCGTTGGGATATCGATGCCGCGTTGCTGTGCCGCTAACAGGATTGAAGTGCCTGCGGGAACGGAAATAGGTAGACCGTCTATGCTGACTTGGATCATTTTAGCGTCCCACAAACTGCGCACCCACCATGCATATGCCGGTTAAAGTCTTCGGGGAAAGCCTGCATCAAAGCCGGCGCCATCGCCGTGCCGGATGAACACAGCCCGCACTTGCTGCTATTCATGAGCAGCGTATGCAGCTCGCCATAGCGCTTGTGTACCGGCGCCAGGCTGGGCTGATGGTCGAGATTATCCATCAGCGCTTTGGCCTGCTTCATGGACTCGCGCCCCGGCAAACATTGGCCGCAATGTTCAGTGAAAAAGAAATCGGTGACATGCCGCGCCAGATCGGCGGCGCAACGCGTGTCATTGAACACGATCACCGTGCCGTTGCCGCAACCGTTCTGCACCGTGAGTGGTTTATCCAGATCGTCCGGCAAAAACAATTGCCCGGAAGGGCCGCTGACCATGGCGCCCTTGAAGGCGCCGATGGTGCCGCCGGCCCACGCGATCAGCTCACGCAAACTGGCATCCATGGCAGCTTCAATCACGCCCGGATTTTTAATATCGCCGGAGAGGCAAAACAGCTTGGGTCCATGGCTGCCCGCTGGCCCCAATGTGGTAAACCACTGGCTGCCTTTCTCCAGGATCAGTGAGACGCAGCTGAGAGTTTCAATATTGTTAATGATCGTGGGTTTGTGCCACAAGCCTTGTTCGGTGGGGTAAGGCGGACGGCTCGACGGCTCGGCGCGCCGTCCCTCCAGGGCGCGGAACAAGGCCGTCTCCTCACCGGAGATATAACGCGATGGGCCGCGTCGCACCTGGATATCGAAATCGAATTGCCGCTTGAGAATGTTGCCGCCCAAGCGCTGATCTTCGCGCAGCCAGGTTAGCAATGTTTGCAGCGCCTGCTCGATCTGCCTGTAGCTGTGATTCAAGTAGATGTAGCCCGCGCGTGCCCGCACCGTATAGGCCGCAATGATCATCGCCTCAAGCACCGCCAGCGGATTGCGCTCCAGCAGGACGCGATCCTTGAAGGTGCCCGGCTCGCCTTCCTCGCCGTTGGCGACCATATAGCGCACCGAATCGGGTTGCTGCAGCACGCATTCCCACTTCCGGCCGAGCGGGTAGGCTGCGCCGCCGCGCCCGCGCAAGCCGGAGGCCTTGAGCTCGGTAATGATCTCGTGGGGGGAGAGCGTGACAGCTTTTTGCAGCGCATGAAAAGGATAGTGCTGGTAATACTCGCGCAAGCGATCGGCCACTGGGGCATTGCCCGTCAGCACTGGGGTCGGCAAGGGCTTCATGCCAGCGACTCCCGGATGCGTTTCACCAGGGCATCCAAATCCGTTGCAGCTACGTACTCGCCGTTGATATGCACGGCGGGGGCACGCTCGCAATCAGATAAACAATCCACCCGGGCGATCAACAAGCGGCCATCTTCCGTGACCTGATCCGGGAGTGCGCCAAAGGCGCCGCATAAATGGCGCAGCACCGCATCCGCGGATTTTAGATGGCAACTCAATGCGCGGCAGACTTCCACGCGGCATTGGATCGGCGCGTCCGTCACCGGGTAATGATAAAAACTCAGCACCGATTGAATTTCAGTCGCTGTCAGTCCAAGCTGTTGCTGAATCAGCGGCAGCGCAGACGTGGGAATGGCGCGATAGCGATCCATCAACTGCTCGGCCAGCACCAGCAACTCGTCCGCTTTTCCGGCGTGGGCGGTGATGATTTGTTCCAGGGTTTGAATGGTCATTTTTTAAGCATAGCAACGAAAACCAACTCTTCAGCCCACTTTGGCGCCACGCCGATAAATGACGTGGTACACCAGCCCTACCAGCAGGCTACCGCCGACCAGATTGCCCAAAATCACGGGGATGATGTTTCCGAAGAAGCCGGCCCAGGTGATGGTGGCGACTCCTTGTGAGGCTTCCAGCATCATCGCCAGCGGAAAAATATACATATTGGCGATGCTGTGTTCGAAACCGGCGGCGACGAAGGCCGAGATCGGAAAAATAATCGCTACCGCCTTGTCGATTACGCTGCGCCCGGCCAAGGCCATCCATACCGCCATGCACACCAGCACATTGCACAGCACGCCCTTGAAGAACGCTTCCCAGAACGGCATCGCACTCTTGGCGGCGGCGATCTTTATATATTGCGCCGCAATCAGGCCTTGGTTCATCTCTGGGTGCCGGGATAAATAAACCAGCAGTGCCAAACCTGCGGCGCCGACGAAATTAGCCAGGCAAACGATGACCCAATTGCGCAGCAGCTCCAGCGTGGAAATTTTGCCGTCTGCCCACGCCATCGCCAACAGATTGTTACCGGTAAATAACTCGGCCCCCGCGACGATCACCAGGAGCAAGCCCATGGAAAAGGCGACACCGCCGAGCACTCGGCCAGCGGCAAAGCCCAGTGAAGGGTCGGACACAATCAGCACGTAATAGAGCGCACCCAGGCCGATGAAAGCCCCCGCCAACACGCCCAGCATTAGCATGGAGAGCAGAGGGAGGCGCGCTTTGGCCACGCCGATGCTTTCAACCCGCTCGGCGATTTGCTTGGGGGAAAAAGCGTCGAATCCGAAGATGTCCGGTCCGTTAGCCATGAGCACTTACTTTAAAATGCGGGTTGTGAATTAGACCGATGATATTGCCAAAGGGGTCGAGCAGGGTCGCGACTTGAATTCCGTCGCCGACATCCTGGATTGCCGAGTGCTCTTTACCCCCTATTTCAAGCAAGCGTTTGAACTCGGCCGCGATGTCCTCCACGCCCCAGTAAGCCACGACCCCGGCGTTTTCCGCCGAGTTGGGTGGAGTATTGGGGTTGAGGCCCAGCTCATACCCGCCTACATTGAACCCGACATAAAAGGGCTCATCAAAATAGGGCGCTGCCCCCAGCGCCTGGCTGTACCACGCTTTGGCGTGTGCAATGTCATTCACGCCGTAAATGACGGTTCGTAACCCTTGCAACATTTCGTTCTCCCGCGATAGCTATTTCATTTTAGAAGGTACTTTGATCGACTCGCCGGCAACCATGAAAACGCCATTGCCGCGATGGTGCAGGGTACGCGGGTCTTTGATCGCGCGATCGATCCAGGCTTGAACGACTTCAAGCACAAAGAAGTTGTATTTATCCACCAGCTTCTTATCGACCACCTTGCATTCAAGATTGGCATAGCATTCGTCGATTAGCGGCGCCTTGACGTAGGTGGCCGCTGCGGGCGTGAGTTTAAATTTCTTGAATTTGTCGATCTTGCTGCCACGCGTATTGCCAACGCCCACTACGATTTTTGCCAACTCCACCGTGGGGATGTTGATCACGCATTCCTTGGTCGCTTTCAAGATGTCGAACGTGTAGTTGCGGCCGCTGATGATGCAACCCACTAATGGCGGCTCGAATTCCATCATCGTGTACCACGACATGGTCATGATGTTTGCCCGCGTCTTATTCGCGGTCGTGACCATGACTACCGGGCCAGGTTCGAGCAGGCCGTAGACTTTAGAGAGTGGATAGGATTTTTTCGCCATTTCAGCACCTCCAATTCAGATGTTTCCAACAGACGTCTTCGTTCCCTATTAAGTAGCGCCCTGATTCACCATAGCAAAATATTTCAATGATTGCCGCCATGGCTCATGCAGCGCAACAATCGCTCCCAGTGCCGCGTATAACGCGGCGCATCGCACAGCGCGGAAGCTTCCACCTGGCTGCGCAGTGACCCGCGCAACGCAGCCAAGCGCGGCAAATCGGCCGCCAGTGTTTGCGCGGCTTGCAGAAAACTCGATTCGCTGTCGGTAATCCACTCCGTCAGCCCCACTCGGGTCAGGATCGACGCTCCCCAGCGGCTGACCATGGCTTCTCCCGCAAGCGTGAGCACCGGCACGCCCATCCACAATGATTCGAGGCTGGTGGTGGAGCCATTGAAGGGAAAAGGGTCGAGGCTGATATCTACTGCGTGGTAGCGCGCGAGGTGGTCCGCCGCCGATTCATCGGCAGCGTCTAAGGTGAGGCGGTCTGCGTTGATGCCATGCCGCGCAAACTGGGCGGTGACATGCTCGCGCACATAGGGATCACCGTATAAATCTTTGTATTTGAGAATCAGCCGGGCCGAGGGTAGGGCGTTTAGTAGCTGCGCCCACAGCGCGATCACGGCAGCATTCAACTTCGCCGGGTTGTTGAAGCTGGCGAAGGTGAGGTATCCGTTTTGAAGCGCGGGCAGTGGATTCACCAATGGTGCATCGCTAAGCGGCTGGTGTAGGTAATACGACGGCAAGCGCGCGACGCGCTCACTGAACCATTGCGTGCCGCGCTTCGGTGCGAGCACGGGATCCGCAATCACATAGTCGAAGCCACTCATGCCCGTGGTGCCAGGGTCATGGAAATTGACGCACACCGGCGCGGCACGATGCGCGGCGATGAGCGGGCGGTTGACGTCGAAGCGCCAAGCGAGAATCACCAGCACGTCGATTTCGTCTTCACGGATCTGCGCCACCGCTTGGGCGTCGTTGAGCTGGCTGATCAGGCGAAATTGGTCGCTGGCCGCCATCAAGCGCTCGCTCATGGCATCGGGCGCGCCAATGTTGGCGTAGAGAAAAATCTCGAAGCGAGCGCGGTCGTGTTGCTGCAACACCGGCAATAAGTTGCGCGCGACCGGATGCTCGCGAAAATCCGAGGATACATAGCCGATGCGCAATTTTCGTCCCGCGAGTGGCTTGGTCACAGGCTTTGTGGCTTGCGCAAAAATCGGCGCGGCGAAACGCTGATCGAGCTCCTGCAGCACGCTGCGCAGGGCGGCATCGGTATTCGGCAGATAGAGCAGGGCCATGGCGTAATAGCGCCAATAGTTGGGGTTGCCCGCTTGCGCTTCCTTGCAGCGCTCGAATGCGGCCAGTGCTTCCTCATGTCGGCCCAAGTGGGTGAGGGTCACAGCCAGATTGAGCGCGGCAGGGTGGTTTGCTTGAATCCGCGTGGCAGTGTCGAAGCAGGCGATCGCGCGGGCGTAGGCACGGTTTTTCAAGCAGGCGGCGGCCAAGTTATTCCAGCCTTGCGCATTGTTTGGGTCCACTTCCACATAGCGTGAATAGGCGGCGATGGCCGCAGCGTACTGGCCGGTTTCGAGCGCGATATTGCCGAGGTTGTACAACGCATCGGCCATACGCGGGTCAAGTGCGAGCGCGGCTTCGAAATGCCGTTGGGCCTCCGCGAGTTTGCCCGCTTTGCGATAGGCGCTGCCCAGTATGTTTTGCGCGCCGGCATGTTGCGGCAGTAATTCGGCGGCGCGGGTATGGGCGCGGATGGCAGCGTCGATTTGACCGAGTGCTTCACAAGTGAGGCCTAAGGCCGAGAACAAATCGGGCAGCTCCGGCGCGCGGTGGATGGCCTGCTCTAGCAGCGAGAGCGCTTGCTCAGGCTGGCCGGCCAAGCGCATGGCCTCGGCCAAATCGCGCAGGATGAACGGGTTATGCGCCTCGGCCTGGTTGGCGCGGGCGAGAAAATCACACGCCGCTTGTATTTGGCCGCTCTGCTTGGCGATGGCCCCCGCCAGATGCAGCGCGCGGGCATGATCCGGCTTTACTGTCAGTGCTTGCGCGCACAAAGCTTCGGCTTGGGCCAGGTCCCCGGCGCGATAGCGTGCGACGGCGGTGTCGAGTTGCTGATTCAAGGGGGTGTCAGGACGGGGCATATTGATTTTTAAGTTTATGACCTATTCTAATGATATCCCTATTGAAAATCCGGATTGATGCCCTATTTAAGTCATAACAAACAAGCTTTGAAGGGAAAATCATGCGCTTCGACAAATTAACCACCAAATTCCAGCAGGCCTTTTCCGACGCCCAAAGCGCGGCGGTGGGCAATGACAATCCCTATATCGAGCCGCAGCACTTGTTGCTGTCGCTGATCAATCAAGATGACGGCGGTACCGCATCGATCTTGGCGCGCGCCGGGGTAAATGTAGCTGCGCTGAAACAGGCGCTGCATAAAAGCATCGAACGCCTGCCCAAAGTAGAGGGTCACGGCGGCGAGGTGTCGATCTCGCGTGACTTGAATAATCTGCTCAATATCACCGACAAAGAAGCGCTAAAGCGCAACGACGCCTTCATCGCCTCGGAAATGTTTTTACTCGCCTTAGCCGACGACAAGGGCGACACCGGCCGCCTGTTGAAAGAGAACGGCGCCAACCGCGCTTCGCTCGAGCAAGCCATCACGGCCGTGCGCGGCGGCGAATCCGTGCAAAACCCGGAAGCCGAAGGCGGGCGCGAAGCATTGAAAAAATACACGATTGACCTCACGGAACGCGCGCGCCAAGGCAAGCTCGACCCGGTGATCGGGCGCGACGAAGAGATTCGGCGCACGATTCAGATTTTGCAGCGCCGCACCAAAAACAATCCGGTTTTGATCGGCGAACCCGGCGTAGGCAAGACCGCGATCGTGGAAGGTTTGGCGCAGCGCATCGTGAATGGCGAAGTGCCGGAGACCTTGAAGAACAAGCGCGTGTTGTCGCTGGATATGGCGGCCTTGATTGCCGGCGCGAAATATCGCGGTGAATTTGAAGAGCGCTTGAAAAACGTGCTGAAAGAATTGGCGCAGGACGAGGGCAGCACCATCGTCTTCATCGACGAGCTGCACACCATGGTCGGCGCCGGCAAGGCCGAAGGCGCGATGGACGCCGGCAATATGCTCAAGCCGGCGCTCGCGCGCGGCGAGCTGCACTGCATTGGCGCCACCACGCTGGACGAGTACCGCAAGCACGTCGAGAAGGACGCGGCGCTCGAGCGCCGCTTCCAGAAGGTGCTGGTGGACGAGCCCAGCGTGGAGGCCACCATCGCCATCCTGCGCGGCCTGAAAGAGAAATACGAAGTGCACCACGGCGTGGACATCGGCGACCCGGCGATCGTTGCCGCGGCCACGCTGTCGCACCGCTACATCACCGACCGCCAACTCCCGGACAAGGCTATCGATCTGGTGGACGAGGCGGCGTCGCGCATCCGCATGGAGATTGACTCCAAGCCCGAGGTCATGGACAAGCTCGACCGGCGCCTCATCCAGCTCAAGATCGAGCGCGAGGCGTTGAAGAAGGAATCCGATGAAGCCTCGAAGCTGCGGCGCACGGCGCTCGAGGGCGAAATCCAGAAACTCGCGAAGGAATACTCCGATCTCG
>ERZ1292633.453-Hain-H41-02um-R1-453-length-48787-cov-7_pt1 | contig 48787 bp, 9 predicted proteins | sample MGYA00564406_ERZ1292633 | MGnify/ENA primary metagenome ERZ1292633 (study PRJEB36523, sample SAMEA6512639) | groundwater metagenome | collected 2019-01-08 | study: AquaDiva: Metagenomics assemblies of 32 groundwater samples | reverse complement strand
CGTTCAACAAAGAGATCAACCTGAGCGCAAAGAGTAGTCCGACTCCGATGAAGAATCGGACGTGCTTACGCCAGAGAAAATTGTCGACAAATTTGTGGAACTTGGGAAGGCTGAAAAGGGTCGCGCCAGAGTGTTCCGCAAGATCTTCAAGAGCGCGCAACAGCAGTCGTTTCATCATTTCGCCATCCACGCCGCGGTTATGGCTGGGCTGTGTTTCTTGTCGGAAGATCCAAATCCGAATTTTGTGTCGGTGAAGACCTGGGGCAAAGCTTTTGCGCATATCGATAATGCTTTCAAGCTCGCCTTGGAGCACTCGAACATTGCCATCTCAGAAACCGAGAAGGCGTTTCAAACTCTGGTCTCGAAAACCGAAGGTGGGATTCAATGGGGTCCTCGTCAAACAGTTGTCGAAGGGGGTTTCCACGGACTCGCTCAAAAACTCCACGTGGCCTTGGTCAAAGCGTTCCAGTTCACCGACATCTATTCTTCAGACTTGATGGCGCTGGTGATATTCGAAAACAACCTCTTGGATCTCGCCGATCGCCTCTTACAATTCTACCAAAACACGCGCGGTACGAAGAAAGCCGTCGCCACGCTCGCTGTGATCATGATGGATATTGCTTCACCACGCACACAAGATGGCCACTCTTCGTTGATGGGTCTTCTCCGGCGACCCGAAACGGCCGCTTTTCACATCCTCAATGTCAAGATGCTGCCCATGATCACGGAGCTGCATAGTTTGATTCACTCGACCGCAACCGAGCCCGAGGCCAAGGATAGAGCAACCCTTCAAGTCGCGTACCATCTAGCTCTGAACAACCAGTTTCAGGACGCGAGGGACCTTGTGCTGCGGACGCGAGTCCTTGATTCGGCAAACGACCGCAGTGACGGTTACAAGTTGCTAGCAAATCGGGTGGTGGCTCAAACTGGTCTTTGCGCCTTCCGGATTGGCAACTTCAACGAGGCCCATACCATTCTAACTGAACTTTGCACTCGCGGGCCGCGTGATCTACGTGACTTGCTCGGGCAAAAGGAATTTCATCGGCCTCGAACAGCGTTTCAGGATGAGGCCCGGATCCGCGCGGAGCTCATCTCACGGTCACGCAATATCGCACCGCATCACATGATCGCGGTGGATGTGCTTGAAACGGCCTACTTCGTCGTGTCCATGCTCATTGACACATTGGCCGAAGCGAAGTCCCCGTACGAGGCGTCCGCCACTCGCAACAAGGCGTTTCAGCACCTGTGCAGGCAGCAAGCGAACGCGCCAGTTGTCGGCCCACCAGGCGGCGATTTCAAAGAAACCGTCTTCGCTGCGTACGAAGCATTGCTCTCTGGCAACACCTCCGCGGCGCTCGGGTACGTGAGGGACTTGCCTGCTTGGAGCCACTTGCACCAAAAGGACGTCACGCTAGGCCTGCTGGAAGAAAGAATGAAAGCAGACGGTCTTCGCATTTTCCTCATCGTCCACGGGGCAAGCTACGTGTCGCTGACGACAACCCATCTGGCTAACAAGTTCTTACTCTCTCCGGAGACCGTCTTCATGGTTGTGTCTCGCCTACTGCTCGATGGAACGATCATCGGGTACTGGGATGCTGAGGAACGATACGTGACAATCGAGCGTGGAAACCTACCCAAGCTTCACCATCTCGCGCGGGAGTCCGCAGAGCGTGTCGCACACTTGGCATCGTTTAATGGTCAGCTTGCTGCGGCGAGGAGTGGAGAGGCCGCGCCAGCTTCGTTCCGCGGTCGAGGTGGAGGCCGGGGTGGTGCACGAGGTGGCCGTGGAGGTCGTGGTGGTATGCGTGGAGGTGGTGGTGGACGTGGTGGATATCCTGCCGGTCGTGGGGGATACAACCATTACCATCATAACCAGCAGTAGTGGAGTAAACAGAAATGACGGTACTCCGGGGGAAGCGATTAATCCCAGGAGGAACCCTCTCATTCTACCGTTGTTAACTTCCTTCCATTTTGTGTGTGTGTGAACACATAAAACAATACGGCTCGGGGACCTTGCACGCGCCGAAAGGGGCCGTTTCCAGTAACGGATACGTTTGGTGTCGATCTGACCTTCTGTTTGACTATGGCGGTCGGATGTACCGAGGTGCTTGTTCCCGAAGGAACGGGGGAGGGAAGGGTCTGCAGTTTAATTTGAAAGGTAATTTTTCAAGCGCGAGTTGAGAGTGGAGGCGTATGCTGGGAGATGGCGCCTTCAATCACGTTGTGACGTCATCCTTGACGCGACGGCAACAGACTTTGACCGCTGCGGAACAGGCAGTCCTTCGCACTGCCTTCTTTGAGCTGGACAATCCGCGAAAACCGATGTGGATGATGGCAGGTTTTATCGCCGGTTTTCGCGGTCATCATCGCTTTCTGAGTGCTTGCTTGCTCGCTCATGTCGCTGTCGAAATATCATGGGGCTTACGGTTTCACCGTCCCACCGACCGCGCAATCGCAGATTTGGTAACGTTGAGTTCGGATCTCGTTTCAGTTGTTGAGCACATCCCAACAACGCTCGACGTTTTCGATCATCGGCCGGCCTCCACAATTTTGGCCAACATCGGTAGCATGGAACGGTATCAGCATCGCTATCGCCCCCATCCGGAAGTGCTTCGCAGCTGGATTGTCGATGCCGGAACAGTGTTGCTGTCGTGTGACAGTGCATACTTGAAACTGTACTGGTTCACCCGCATTGCGATGATACGAGCCGGTGTTTACTGGAGGACGAGGGAGAGGCTGGGCTGAACGGTTAGTCTCGCGGCCGTCTCTGACTCGCTCGCTTACTTTCTCTCTCTCTCTCTCGCTCCCTATTTTGTCAAGGTTTTCCTGGTTTCGCATGTCGAAACGTGTTTGTATTTGGTTGCAGACAGTCGTTGCTCTCTTGTTGTTCCACAAACCATCATGCCTCATGACGTGGATCGCGTGAAACTCGAGCACATTGGCACTCGGCGGCGTCGATTCATGCTGCTTGGGGCAAGCGGGATTCTGGCCATCTACGCTGCCTCGTGCGTACCTTCATTGAGGAGACAGTTTTTGACTCGCCGCATGCTGCACAAATATTGCAAGGGCCGTGTCTTGGATGGTTTTTCTCACCTGGCTGGCCATGACAGAATTGAATTGCTGGAGCAAACGCGCGCTCCCGTCGTGGAAGTGCATTTAATGGCGTGGGCACAGGCATCGCCCCTGTGCCCTGAAACGGGCTTTTCGATGAAGACCATGGAATCGCTTCCAAAGTTTGATGATCTCAAGTTTGCGGTCAAGCATGATCCGAGCATGCAGAATAGCTGCGTGACGTACGCGCCGTTCGACGAGGCAGCGGAAGTGAGAGTCGTTCCTGCCACGAAAAGAAAGTCGTTTCACTGCGCTTTAGCGTTGGACGGTCTCAGTTGGCTGCCGCCAAAGGACGCCGTCCAGGCGGTGACCCGAATGTTGGGCTGGCTTGAGTCCGATGGATCCGGTCACCTCGTCGTATCCGATTACGCCTTCTCCAGGACGTCGTCGCTTTTGGGGAAGGCGGCTTGGGCCTTTCACACTGCAAGCGGTTCGTCCTTTCACCCTTTTCACGACGTTGACCAGTTAGTGGCCCAGGCTATCACCACCGCGCAGCGGGTCCAACAGGAGAGTGGTAACATCGCTCCCCGGTTTGTCGTGGCGGAGTCGTCGTCATGCTCTTTCGGCACCTACCGAATCGTCGTGATTCAGCGCAGCACCGCTGCGCCGTGAAAAAATTGTGCCCCGCCCATCCCTTCTGAAGAATCGAAACCAACGTGCAATCATTATGGTGCGTCTTGGTGTTGGTGTCGAAATTTCCCCCCCCTTTGCTCTCTCAGGACATTTTCGCTGGAACAAAATGTCAGCAACGACGCCGGCTGCCACTGCTCCTCCATCGGCTACCACATCAACAGACGCTCAAGCGGCATCAACCGCGGAAAAATTGCAAGAAGAAATTCATTTGCTGGAAGATTCCATTGCAGAGAAACGCAGGGTTCTCGATGACAAAAAGCGATCCTTGGGCGTGCAAGAAACTGATTTTGCAGAAGCGGAGCGGGCTGCAGGTGAAGCTGAGAAGCGACTCGCACAGGCGCAGGAGGACTTCCGTGCCGCCGAGCAGACCAGGCAAGGGCTCCTGCCTCAGTACGAACGCTGTCAACTGAACAAGGATCAGCAAGCAAAGGCGGAAGCCCTGCGAAAGGAAATCGCGGAGGCAGAAAAGGGCTTGCGGCAAGCAGATGTGACGATTCGAGAGCTGGAGGATCAACTGCAGCTCGTGAGTGCGGAATACAAGTCAGAGAGAGAACAACGTGCGTTGCTCGTGTCGAAATTTTCACAAGCCATCGACGATATTAGGACGTCGATTGAGGAAAAAGTTGCCTCTACGGTACCCATTGATCAACTGCATGGCCAAGACTACGGATCGCAGTTGCTTCGCAACTTAGCCACCCTTGGGCGAGAACGTGAAACATCTCTAATGCAGCACGCCCGGTACGTCCACGAACTCAATGCGATCGTGCACCTGAAAAAGCAACGTGCGATGGAGCTCCGCGCCGATTCAGAACGTGAGGTTTCCGCGCTGAAGGCCGCCAAAGATGAGGAAGTCCGAGAGCTGCTCGCACGCTTCGACGATGAGCGAGCAAGTCTGCAGCGGGATATTTTCGATCTGCACGAAATGAATAAGCGGCAACAAGAGGAACTGCGCCGTGTGAAACTTTTGAGCGACGACCACACTCCTGGATTGGACACGACGCCGACGGGACAGTCGCGAAGACAAGGGGCCTCCCGAGCCGACGAAGTCCTTCAGCACAAGTTAGCGGATTTGGATCGAGAACGACACGAACTCACCAAGAAAATCAAGGCGACGTCGACGGAGCGGACACGGCTGTTGAACATGAACCGCGAATTGGCCAGAGTCATCGAGGCCGAGAGCGCCAAGCATCAGGCGCATATCCGCATGATGGAGTCCAAAATTCAGCGGGAACGAACGAAAGCCTTGGAACTCGAGCGGGAGAACAAACGACTGGAGGAAGCTTGCGACGTCCTCGCCGCCGCCATTCGTGACTCGGCCCCGCGGATCGAAGCGTGACCGCTCGGAAGAAGGTGGTTGATTTTGTATGATGGGAAGATGGACGAGAATGAGTTTTTTGTTCCTCCTCATATGTCCGGTTTCGCTCTTTATCGTCTTTGCGATGGTGGGTAAATTGGGTGGGGAGTTGTCGAAACTCTACTTCTAGTGAAGTGTTTTGGCGTTGTGTTCGGCATCCATCTTTTACCAGCGACGAAGCCACCCCACACACCCACAAGCATGTCAGCTGAGATCATTTTTATTCTGATCGCCGCCGCGGTGGCATTTTACGTCTACAACCGGATGACGAAGTTTTCTGCAGTTTCCTCCTTGGGGGCCAAAAAGACGGACGACGTTGTCAGTGCTCCCATCGCCACGGCGAGTCGCGTCCTGATTTGCTTCGCGAGTCAAACTGGAACCGCAGAGGGCTTCGCCAAGACGCTCGCCCGGGAAGGCAAGCGGATGGGGCTCGTGTGCAGCATTCAAGACATTGACGACTTGCAAACCAACACGATTCTGGATGAAAAGATGATTGTTTTTATCGTCGCCACTTATGGTGAAGGCGAACCGACAGATTCCGCGAAGCGCGTTTACCAGTGGCTGTTTGACGCCGAACGGGGCGAGCAAGAGCTTCGCGGTCTCAAGTACACCGTGTTCGGTTTGGGTGACCGTCAATACCAACATTACTGCCGCGCAGGGGTCGATCTGGATGAAAGGCTGGCAAAACTCGGTGGAGAACGTGTGTATGGGCTGGGCACAGGGGATGCGGGCCGAACGTTGGAAGAAGACTTCGACGGCTGGCGGCAGACTCTGTGGACCCGCCTTGGCCACGAGCTCGGCGTAAAAATCATCCCGCTGGATGAGCGAATGACGCCAGAGAATAAGCTCAAGTACGTCGAAGGAAAATCCGCTCGCCCGTTTCCGCAGGCTCTCACGACCATCCAGCCGACTCAAAAGCAGCCCGTGTTTGGCAAAGTCTTAGCGAAGCCGATTCTCGTCCAAGACACCGACCGGTTGGTAATAAAGGTAGACATTGACATTGAGGGATCTTCCTTGTCCTACCAAGCAGGCGATCATCTCGGCGTGATGCCGCACAACCCTGATTTCATCGTCGACGACTATCTCGCGGCCCTCGGGTTGACGAGCGATGACGGCAAAAAGATCGTCACGTTGAATAACATGCAGAATCGCAACGTATTTCCCTGCCGCGTGAGTGTGCGTGATGTGTTGTCGTGGTATGTCGACCTGTGTGGACATCCTAAGAAAGCAACGCTGCGCGTGTTTGCGCAGTACTGCGAAGACGGCGCGCAGCGCGACGCCATGGTCGATCTGCTCAAGGTGGAAAACAGCGCCGCGTTTCACGAGCTGGAAAAGCGGTGTCACACCGTACTAGACTTTCTCCGTCATTTCAGTTCCTGTCGGGTCCCGTTGGAGCATTTTTTAGATGCGATGCCGCGGCTTCAGCCTCGGTACTTTTCCATCGCCTCGGATCAGCTCGTGATGCTGAAATCGGTCTCCATCATTGTTGCCGTCGTGCCCAACGGCGTTTGCACCGGTATGTTGCAGGCCATTCCCGTGGGAGCCGAATTACCCGTCTTCGTGCGGCCGTCGAAGTTTCATCTGCCGCTGAAAGACAAGAAGAAGCCCCTCATCCTCATTGGGCCCGGAACGGGCGTGGCCCCGCTGGTAGGGTTTTGCCAGCGACGCGTGGCGTGGCAATCGCGTGGCGCGGAACTCGGGCGATGCCTGTTGTATTACGGCTGTCGCAGAGATTCCGATTTCATCGAAAAGGCCTTTCTAAACGACTGCGCAGCGAAGGGCATTGTCGAGCTGGATGTGGCCATTTCGCGCCCACCCCCTCCGCAACCCAAAGTCTACGTGCAACATCGAATCGCGCAGCGTGAAATGGAAGTGTGGTCGTTGTTGCACGAAGGTAACGCTAATATCTACGTGTGCGGCGACGCAAAAAACATGGCACGGGACGTCGATGACACGCTGGCAGCGATGTGCATGAAGTATGGGCAAATGACGCGTGAGGCAGCGAGCGCCTTTCTACAGAAACTACAGCAGCAGGATCGATACCTGCGGGACGTTTGGACCGCGTAGAAAAAAAAGCTGAACTCGTTCGGTCGTTTGGTGCTTCACGGGTTATGATTTTATTGTTAACGAACCGAGAGAGAATAAATCCTCCAATAGTTCCGGGCCCCGTGACACTTTGGGGAGTCCCTCTCTTGCTCGTTTTGATGCTTCACAATGACGGTTTACACGCTAGGTCCGGGGAGGGTTTCCTCGCCCACTTGCTTCGAGGCTTCAATTCAATTTTGACCCCATTGTTTGCGAAGAAAAGTTTACATTCATTTTCGGAGCGGACGGGTGGAAAAAAGGTAGGTTCCGTCGAAGAGGGGGGCAACACACGAACGAAAATGCGCCGGACGGTGGGGCTACGATGGGGACAGGCTCCCGCGGTGTATCCTTTCCCAAAGCCGTTCCACAGCACACCGTATGACGAGGACAAGCACAGGCTGTACGTCAACAACATGCCGCGGGCGACCTTCCCCGACTGGATGCGGAGCGGAATGGATGGCACCGGCCATGGCATTGGATTGCATCGAAATCACCCCCTGTCGCCACTTGTTGGAAACCTTCGACGGGGAAAAACCGAAGTCCCCCGCATCTTTAAAACGATGATTCAAGGCGTGCACCACAAGAGTGGCGTGAAGCTGTACTATCGCGGCGGAAAGGTGCCGCGGCCTAACATGCACCCGTACCTGACGGGAGAGCCATGCCCCGTGTATGGCTGGAGGGTTACCGACCACAACGTCACGAGGCAGTTTGATGCACCCGTGGTGGAGCCTGACAAGGCAAGGTACAAGGCGTACGTGGCACTCCAAGAAAAGCGGTTAATGGCGAAGGCTCCGCAACCAGGCAAGCCGGTAGCACTCGCAGCTTCCTCTCAGGACAAACCCAAAGACGAGTCCAAGCCGCTGCTGAAGCGTCTATTCTTTTGGCGTTAGGTATCTACGAACCGGGTCCTTCTCACAAAAATAAATTGCACGATCCTCTTTCTATGCATTTTTGACACTGTTATTGCGTCTGTGAACGACTCAACAGATTTTGCTTCAATCTTTCTTGATCGCCTGTTTCCCTATTCAACGCTCTCTCGTTGTGCGGACACTTGACGGATCTCGGTATTGTTCCCATCGTCGCTCTTTTTTCCACTTCGCCCGTTCACAAACACACACACAATCGAACGCGGACCGAAAGGAAAAAAAGCAGCCCCCGGAAGGAACTCTCCTCATCATCGTCAATCGTCAGTTCTTCGCGACCGTCAAAAACGTGGGTGGACTCCTCAGCAACAAGTAAAGGAATTCACGCACGGAAGCCGGAGGCAGAAGCGACAAAAGGGTTCAAAGCCTTCAAGCCGCTCTACTATTTGTCGTCCTTGTACACCAACAACAATAACTCAACAAAAACAACTCTCTCCTCCCAAGAAGTGATCCGGTCGTCAATTCCATGCTCAGCGTCAAGCAGCTTCTGTGCTGTACCACGCTTGTGGCGTTGATCGTCTCGACGCATTCTGTGTGGGCCGCCTCATCGATCCAGTTCTCCGTGAGCATGCCCATCAACCTCGTCGTCCCGGTGACCGGAAGCCTCAGTGTCGTGGAAGGGGCCACGGTCTTTTTCGCCAGCGGCTTCCAGCCGGGTGACACGCTCACCATGACCTTCGGTGGCGCCAATTTGGCACAGCAGTTCAACCCTGCGACGGGGGTGCTCACCATCTCGGGGCAGAATACGATGGCCGTGTATGAAACCAGCGTGCTGCCAAGCGTCACCTTCACGACGGCAAATTCTGTGTCGCGCGAGCCTCGAGTCGTGCAATGGAACTACCAGACCAGCGTCATGTACAGCCCCGCAACCACCCACTACTACCGCTTTGTACCGCTCGGGAACATGGGGTGGACCGGCGCACGGAGCTACTGCAACAACACGAACTACTTCGGCCTGACGGGCTATCTGGCTACGGTCACGTCCCAGCCCGAGAACGATTTCATTGCCAGCATCGTTCGCGCTTCCGCGTACCTCGGCGGTAGCAGCGTGCAAGGACAATGGCGGTGGACGGAAGGACCGGAGGGTACGGTCGGTGACTCTCGCGGTTCCGCGTTCTGGGAGCAAACCTGTACCACGCAAAGTGTCAGTCACAACGAAGTGCAATGCAGTGGCGTGCCCTCCACGTGCATCACCGTGCAAGTCACGGCACCGCAAACCATTTGCACCACCGCCTGCAGCCACAATCAAGATGCGTGCCCTTGGCTCCTGGGAACGCCCGATACCAGCTCGGACAAATCGTTCCTGTCGATGCTCTTCGGCTCGAACGCCTGGGTCAACATTCCCAACACGGTGCTCAACAGTGGCTTCGTGTGCGAGTACGGAGATTTTGGCGTCCCCCCAACCGCTGGCCAACTGCAAGGAACCGCCGTCTTCTACCCGAAATGCTCGCAGTGGACCTCGTCCGTGGACTGCATGTCGTCCGGTGTCTGTGCCTTCCTCGGAGGTTCCTGTGTCCTCGACGTGTGCTCTCAAATGACCACGCTCAGCGCGTGTAATGCGCAGCAAGGCTGCACGTACGTGGGCCAAGTCTGCCAGCGAGAGCGATGCTCGACTTACGGTGACCAGGCATCTTGTACGTCCGCCGCGTGCTCGTGGTTTTCTTCCACACAGCAATGTGCTCCCTTCACGTGCGCCACGCTGAGCTCTCCGTCCGCGTGCGCCGCTGTCCCAGGTTGCCTTGCTGGACAGGATGTATGTCCCGCATCCTCCACGTCGTGCATCGCCGGGTCGGCCATTTGTCGCGATGCCAAGGCCGCAAGTTGCTTTCCAAACTCAGATGTCGTCTTCGTCGTGCAAGCCGCAGCCTCAAGCGTGGACGTCATGCTCAACGCGCTCGAGCGCCTTCGCCAGTGGGCGACGACCGTTGTCTTGTCGGGAACGTCCTTCGGTCAGTCTTCCAACGGCGGCATCCGCGTCGCCATCCTGGTGCCAACGCGGTCGTCTTCCCTGGAGGGAAGCAGCTTTTATTACTACTACGACGGCACCAGCCAAGGGCCTACTGGCAACGACATTCCTAGCTCCACGCCGGTGCTCACCGGAAACCTGCGCCAAATCAACGACATGATCAGCTGGGCGGAGACCAAACTCGTGCAAGCAGCGCAACTGGAAGTCCCATCATTGTCCAAAGTGTACAGCGCGCTTGCCGCTCTGGGCTCGAGCACGCCCACGGGTCGACGCTTCGAAATTGTGTACGTCACGAATACTCTGTTCACATCAGGATCAGGCGCCAGCAAAGTCACGTCCTACTCGCGGTACGTCCTGTGGATTGACGCGGTTCCATCGGCCGTTAGTGGCGCCGCGCTTTCCACCATTGCCAGCCAGAGCACGAACTCCGCCTTGGTCTACGCGATCAACCCCGTCGACATCTCCGTGAAGCTAATCTCCCTGTGCGGACTGTCCGCGACGGCAAACGGTCTCGACCGTGGAACCGCGGCTCCACTGGCACCCTACGCATGCAACTCCATTTTCAGCGTCTCGAACTGTAAGTCTAACAGCTACTGCTCGTGGGACAACTTTCAGCAAGCGTGCGTCACGAGCAGCTGCCTGCTCCGCGGCACGACCGATGGCTCGTGCGCGCTTAGTAGCGACCGGTGCGTTGCCAGTGTAGAATTCTGTTTGAAATCATCTTGCTCAGATAGCACGTTGCAAACGACGTGTGCTCCTCGCGATCCTGTGTGTACATGGACCACGGCGGGCGGTTGCGCGGAACCCATCTGCGCCGGCAACGACAACACAGCATCCTGCTCCGCCGATCTGAACGGCTGCTTGTGGGATTCCACCTCATCCATGTTCGGCGTGTGTATTCGCGACCCGTGCACCGGTCAAACCGAGGATGGCTGCCTGACCAAGCCGCAATGCAGCTGGCGCATCTATGACCCGTTACCATCTTGCAAAATGAACGTGTGCTACAACTTGGACGGCGCGTCATGCACCCGTCGAACCGACTGCATTTGGTCCTCCAACGTCTGCTCCGAAAATTTCTGCTCACGCTACGTCACAGAGTGGGCCTGCGCGGCGTCCAACGTCTGCGAATGGGACGTCACCCAGGCGCCAGCAGCTTGCAGCGTCGCGTCATGCGCCATCTCATTGCAGGACGCCGATCTGTGCAACGCCGACCCCAGTTGCGCCTTCAACCCCTCGGCGTCGGATCCGCGTTACCTCGCCACCCGCGTGGGCGCGCAGTACGCTGCACGCTGGCCCCAATATCCGACTGGTGTGTGTCAGAAGGCCAATTGCAACTCGCACAACAGTTCCTGCGATTGCGTTCGCACCGTCGGCTGTGTGTGGTCTGACAGCAAGTGTTCTGCTCAATCCACGCTCGGCGCCCAAGACATGGACATCGCCGTCATCATCTCGCAAGGCCCAGTCAGCAGTCAAAGCGTCGATGGCCACCAATCGGTCGCGGCCGGAGTGCTGACGATGCTGCGCGATTTGGTCGGCGACCTACCGTTGTCGCAGTCGCTCGCAAACCACCCCGCTACCTCGGGCGTCCGCATTAGCATCTTCCGCACCGGTTCCCAGCTGGGCTGCATCACCGACCCCGTTACAATCGGCAAACCATCCGGAGACTGGAATCAGATCGAGGATGAGCTCGCGTGGCACGCCCTCAACAGCTTCGAGGCGTCGCCGTCAGCGTTCTTCGCGTCCTGCCTCATGGCCGCAGGTCAGACCTTCCTTGACAACAGCAACTCCGCACGCTTCCGCCGCGTACTGATCGTGTCGGCGGACGGCGTGAGTGATATGTCGGCCGTGCTCTCGCAGCGGCAGTCGTTTGACGACATGGGCGTGAGCATTTTCTTTGTGGGTGTCGGATCTCTGACGAACGTTGAGCCTTATGCTGGCGTGGCCAACTCGGCTGTCTCCATGTCGCTCAACGACCTGAGCACCTTCTTCGTCAGCAGCCCTTTCTTCGTCTTGTCGCTCGACGGCGTGACGGGAGGGTGCACCGCCCTGCCAACCCGCGAAGCCTGTACCGCCAATCCAGACTGCACCTTTGGTCTCACTCCAATTTGCGCCGAGCCTGATGCGTGTCCGAACCTCGGCTGCAACAAGCCTTGGTATCGCACTGCTAATGTCCTCTACAAGTGTGAGCAGTGTCGCCTCATCAGCGGCGCCGTCCAGTGCTCGCCCGACTTCGTCTTCACCATTCAGTACGACGTCGAGGCCTGCGCCATTTCCCCGTGCCTCAGCCTGTGCAATTCAACGTACTGCGGGATGCAGTCGCGATGCACCTGGAACAGCAACACGGCTAGGTGCCAGGAGCGGCCTTGCACCCATGCGATGGCAAGCGGCTGCATCGCCGATACCGCGTGTTACTGGAACGTCACCTCGTCTTCCTGCCGTATCAGCAGTTGCACTCCTCAGCAAAGCTCATCCACGTGTCTTGCCAACGCTCAATGTGTCTGGGTGCCAGGGACCCTCGGGTTACTGCCTCAGTGCCAGGATTCCATGTGTGCTGGTCTGAGTATGATTGCCTGCCAGCAGTCGGATTGCACCTGGGACGCGAGCTCCACGAGCTGCCAACCACATATTTGCAGTTTTACCACGGAATCCGATTGCGCTTCCGACGCTCAATGCACGTGGAACTCCGTGACGGGCTTGTGTCAAGCGGAAACCTGCCGCCAGCATGCCACGCAGTCGGCCTGTGACAATGACGCTCGATGCTTCAGCAGCCAGTCTATTTCCTTGGCTGCCGTCTCCAGCTCGACCAAGACCACTTGCCGACCGAAGTACTGCAACTATCCGCTGATCAACGTCGCCGGCTGCCGCGCCGACCGCAAATGCTACTTTGACGGGAACACGAACGAGTGCAAAGAGCACATCTGCGTCAAGTGGGCCGACGAAGCGACCTGCAACCAGCAGCCCACGTGCGGATGGGACATCTCGGTGTCGCCTAGTGCCTGCTTGCCCACCAACTGCGCGCTGGCCTTCAAGAATACGGGCTTCTGCCCAGGCCATTGTCAAATGTCGCTCTCGGAATGCGTGCCCAAGTCGTGCACCGCGTTGACCGCCCAGCAGTGCCCGATGAACGCGGCATGCACGCCCCTTTCGGCGACCACGTGCGGACCGCGACAGGCCCAGAACTGCCCGAGCACCCTCAGCGTCGTTTTCATCGTTGGCGACAACGGGTTCATGAATGCTCGCTTCGGTCGCAACCCCAATGGCTTCTTCGCCTCCATGGAACAGGTCAATGAGTACGTGAAGCAGACATTGGGTCAAACCGCCGTGCTGATGTTCAACGGGTCCGGCGTTCAGAAGAGCGGGGTGGGCGCCCAAGGCACCCTCAGTTCGTCCAACAACGTCGCCACCGACATTGCATTCCTCGAATGGAACTATTCCCCATCCACGGGTCGCGGGCAGCTGGCCCCAGCGCTGACCGCCGCCGCCAATCTGCTGTCCAGTGCGTCCTCGAAACTGATTGTGATCGTGACGGAGAGCTTCCCTTCCGACATCCAGGGCGCCACCGCGGTGAAAGCCTCGTGGGGCGCCTCCACGATCCCGATCCTCGTGGCCCACGTCAAGTCCGCATACTACCCACTGCCGACTAACAACGAGATCGACGTGCGCAGCGCGTTCATGAACATTGCCGATTCCTTCACGTCCGTTTTTGTGAACAACTTGTACGCCTCGACACTCGCCGCCATTTGCGATGCGACCTTCCCGATCAGCATTGGAGGAACGGGAAAGACGTGCGCCTCGTTCAGCAACCGCGTTCAGTGCGAGCAGAGCGCCTTGTGCTCCTGGGACATGAGCGTGTCCCCCGTTGCGTGCCCCAATGCCGACGGCTGCCCGAATCTCGGCTGCGTCAACCTCCCAGGGGATCTGTTGCAGCGGGGATATACCTGTGACAAGTGCCAAGTTGTGATGGGTCGCGTGCAGTGCGCCGACACCGTCTTCGCCGCCAATCTGCGCGGCGTCTGCGCTCCGTCGCCTTGCCTTCTCATGAACCAATCCGCATGTGTTCTCGAAGACGAGTGCGTCTGGGGTGGAAGCAGCTGCACGTCCACGTCCTGCTCGATGTACACCGAGAGCTACAGCTGCAACGGAGATGCGCGGTGTGCCTGGACGGCCACCGGTTGTGCGAACAACAAGTGCTCCTTCTTGACCTCCGTCCAGGCTTGTCAATCCGTGGCAAACTGCCAGGTCCGATCGGAAGGCATTCCTGACGATGGGTTCATTTGCGTCACGGTGAACTGCCCGACCTACACCACGCAGCCACTTTGCGGCGCGGATGGGACGTGCGCGTGGAACGGAACCGCGTGTTTGGACGCTGGATGCCGGCACAGTAACGAGAAGTTGTGCAATGCCGACAAGGGTTGCGTCTGGGACACGAGCTTACCTGCCCCTTCGTGCCGCGCAAGTCGGTGCGGAAAGAACTGCGATTCGCAGTGGTGCTTGGCCGACAGCCTGCCTAACGACGCGATTTGTCGCCGATATGACGGTTACAGCTGGCTGTGCGACGCAGATGCCCGTTGTGGGCGAAACATTTTCGACTGGTGTTCCGCACTGAACGTGTGTCGCGAAAGCAGGTGTCCTCGTGCACTGTATCCGAATGCCTCGGCGTGCTCCTCCAACTCACTGTGCACGTGGGACGCCACGTTCAGCGTCTGCCGCGAAAACTCATATACGGCGCAGACCAATGAGCGTGACTGCTTCTTCCCACAGGGTCGTTCGGGTCAGCCAGGGTTCCCGCCAGGTTCGGCCACGTGGGACGTCTCGCAGGCCCCGCCACTTTGCCGCGTCCGAGATTGCGGCTTGCGGAATGCAGACAAAATTACTTGTGAAACGGATATCAAGTGCGAATGGGTACCAGCGTATAGCCCGATCAAGTGCGTGACCCGTCGCTGCAACTCTACCGATCAGCCTTCATCGTGCACGTGCGCGGCGAACCCCAACCGCTGTGCTTGGACCAGCCGTGACTGTTACGACCGCAAAGCGTGCAAGAGCGCTGATGTCGTATTTTTGCTCGATGCCTCCATCGCCGCGTTCGAAGCAAACGGCCGCGACAACGTCATCTTTTGGGCCGCCGGTGAGCGCATTCGCAGCTGGGCGGAGGACCTCAACATGACCGGACTCGGACTTCGCATCGCCGTTCGCAGTTTCTGCGGCTCCATTCAGGACGCCCCGTTTTCCGGCACGGACTCCGGCTTTGTCGGCGACTTCGTGTCCCTCAGCTCACAGATTTCTCAAGTTCTGGGCTCTGCAAACAAACTTTACACTCGGTGCACGTTCCGCAGCGCCTTGAACTCAACGAGCCGGTTATTGAAGGCCAACAACAACGGCCGCCCGAAGGTCGTCATCGTCGTGTCCGCCAGCAAACTTTACATTGAGTCCTGGATGCGCTACGAGTGGCTGAAGCTGGACAACCCCGGCATGAACCTCGCCGTCATGGGCATCGCCGTGGGTGGCTTACCGGTCGCGTCCTCATCCTTGTCCTACATCGCCAGCTACCCCACATCGCAGTACGTAGTCCCATTGCAGCTGGCGGACCTCCCTGAATTCCTCGGCCAACTCTGCAGCAATCAGAGTGCCTTCGCTCCCCAATTGGCAGCCGGCGGTTTCACGGATGAAATGGGTCGCTTCAACCGTATCGTGAACTGCATGTCGCTGACGGAAGACGAGTGCGCCGTTGAGGGTGCGTGCGAATGGGACTTCCAGGGGCGCTGCCCTCAGGACGGATGCCCGCAACTCGGATGCAGCCCAGTACCCGGAGATTTCAAGTTGGCGGGTTATACTTGCGAAAACTGCCGCCTCGTCGCCGGTGCCATCCGATGCGATCGATCACTGTACAACGTCTTCGCAGGTCGCTGCACTGACTCGAGTTGCACCGCCTACTGTGAGGCCGCCTGCGCCGTGACTCCTGGCTGTGCGTACGCGTCGAGCTTCGCTCAGTGCCAACGACAAACGTGCATCGACGCGAGCATGACGACGTGTGAGCAAAGCCCAGGCTGCGTGTGGGATTTCACCGCCCGATGCCGCCGCACCTACTGCGCTCATCGCAGCGAAACCCCTTGCACGACCGACGTCCGATGCCTGTGGGACTACAACGCTCCTGGCACCCCAACCGAGCCGCGTTGCGTGGAGCGTGCTTGCCCTTACGACGAGACGACCTGCCCCACGATCTCGAATTGCGCGTGGAACGCCGTCACGGGGCGCTGCGATGTCCTCCCGTGCCTTTACGGCGACGCCAGCACGTGCGACAACGACGACGGCTGCCAATACATCGGCGATGCCTGCAAGGTGGCCACGTGCAAGTCGACGTGGACGCTGACCAAGTGCAACGAACAAGCCGCGGCGTGCGAAATGCGCAACGGCGTGTGTTCTGAGAAGTTATGTGGCACCCACGCGACACAGGCGGATTGCGTGGGCGACTCGCGCTGCTATTTCTCTGGCACGACGTGCTTCACGCAATGTGGCATCCTCTATCTCAGCCCGGCGGCCTGTGTCTCCGGCGAGTGCGAATGGAGCCCGATCACGGACACGTGCGTTCGAAAGTGCAGCGTCATGTCGACCAGCGACTGCGACACCGCCGGTGGGCCGATGACCGCGCGTTGCGCGGTTTCGGGCACGCAGTGCATCAGCTCATGCTACGCTTCCTACTCGACGAGCACGGCTTGCGCGGCCGGTTCCACCTCGCTAAAATGTCAGTGGGCGTCGTGGCTTGACACGCCGCAATGCGTTCCTTCCTGCCAGTCGCTCTCAATGTCGACATGCACATCGGTGTCGGCCTGCGTGACGCTGGGAAGCAGCCTGTGCGTGGTGGCCTGCAACCGAGTTTCACCGGCTGGCTGCGGTAGCCGACCCAATGACTGCGAGCTGTCAGAAGCCAACGTGTGCGTCAACAAGTACTGCAACGACCCCGTCACATGCGGTGTCGACAGCCGCTGTGTGGAAATCGTGGGCGTTTGCTACAAGAAGTGCGAGGCCTACGCCTCTGCGGACAGCTGCTCGGCCACCCCGCACTGCGTGTACCGTGACACAGTGGGATGCCGGGAGCGGTGCGAGCGTTTCGCCGACAACACCACCTGCAACGTGCGACCCGATTGCGCGTGGTCAAATGACACGAGTACGTGCGCCGTCACCTGCGTTTACAGGCACCAGTTCGTCGAAGACTGCAACGCGGACGCGGCGTGTGAGTGGATCGATTCGGAAGGTCACTGCGGCGACCGCCCTTGCGCCTTTGCGTCCCAAGCAGGATGCGACACTCAGCCCATTTGCACGTGGATGCCAACCGGAACACGCACCACGCGCATTCGTTCCACCCCTGCGTCCGACAACTGCACCACCGTCGACCTTTCCGCGTTCGTCGGCCTCGGCTGCAAGATCACGAGCTTCAATCAAGTCATGAGCCGCTCGGGACAAGTCGCCGTCGCTGCCTACGTTTTGCCCTGCGACACGTGCACGGACTGCCCCTTCGGTTCCCCGATCACCACGACGATGTCCTGTGGCTGCTCAACGAATGGTTACATTCACTACGCAATGGGCAACGAGCAAACCTGGCCGCCGTTCCCTCAGGGCGTTCCGTCACCCGGCACGGGCTACGCCATCACGAACCCAACAATCTCCGTCTACATGGACGATATGACCGATTCAGGTTTGACCGGTGAATTGGATCTCACGATTTCTTGCCCCGGGCTCTGCCAGCGCCCTTGTTCAACAATCACCACGGCCGGTCGCTGCGTCAACACCGACGGCTGCACCTGGGACCTGCTCGGCGGCAAGTGCCGCAATGTCTGCTCGCAGTATCAAAACAGCAATGACTGCAGCAATGACCCGTTCTGCGCAGTCATGTCCAACGCCACGGTTCCGTGCCAAACCGCCTGTCACCGTCGCGGCTACGCTGATGCGACGAGTTGCAATCTCGATGCGTCTTGCCAGTGGCGTGCAAACGATGGTGTGTGCGCGGCCCGGTGCAGCGTCTTGGGCACGGCCCAGTGCGCCTCCGCGCCACAGTGCGTGTTGCTGCGAGGCGGCAGCTGCTCGAACATCTGTGCTGGATCCACGCGAAGCGCTTGCCAGAGTTTCGCCAACTACTGCATGTGGGACTCTGTGAATGCAAAGTGCGCCACTAGCTGCACGTCGCTTCCCAACGATGCATCCGTTTGCTCAAAGGTCAACATGTGTGCCTACTTCAACAGCACCGGCACGTGTGACTTCGACTGTGCTTTCCGCAACGCCGATGCTGTCACGTGCCCGGACGCGAATTGCATGTGGTGGACCGACCAAGCCACGTGCGGTCCGGCATGTAGCCGGTTCCCCACGTCCGCATGCACGTCGTCCATGTGCCGCGTGAGTGGGTCCGTTTGCACGAAGCGGTGCGAGTACGCCTTCACAACGTCACCGCAATGCGCATTGGACAACACCTGCCAATGGGACGGTAGCAAATGCCGCAGTCAGTGCGCGACGGCTTTGGATCTCGTGACCTGCACGGGCAGCACCTTCTGCCGGTGGAATGGCGCCAACTGTGTCAATCGATGCGCGTCGTACACCGCGTCGTCGAGTTGCCCCACGGCCGATTGTGAATGGTTCTCGAACCAAGTTTGCATCTCCAAGTGCAGCGCCTTCACACCCGCTCAATGTACCAACGACACGGCTTGCGAATTGCAATCAGACAACGTCACGTGCTCTCGGGCCTGCGGCTATGGCACGGAAAGCCTGTGCGAGGCCGATCAGTCGTGCACGTGGAACGCCGCCGCCAAACTCTGTGCCAAGCGGTGCAGCCTGCGTAGCACCCGCGAGTGCAGCCTGGACCCGAATCTCTGCATGTCCGCGCCGTCCTCCTACTGCTACCCGATTGCTTCCTTCAATCCTTTCACGCGCTCTGGTTCCGCTCAAAGCCAGCAAGTCGCGGTGATGGGCACGTACTTCAGCAGTGCGCTCGTCATCTCCACGTCTCCCCAAGGCATCAACTATGGTTCCCCCGAGCCGCAAAACACGACCGACGACGTCACCTACCAAGTGGATGGCAGCTACATGTCCTTGACGATCACCGTCGGCATCCCAGACCTCTGCCGCTACTGCCCCACATCCGGCAAGGGGGTCGGTATGGACTTCCAGGTACTCCTCAACGGCAACGCCACCAATCCGGCGATCACGGCCACAAACTTGATCTGCGGCAGCTACCCCGTGTACTTGGGCACCGTGTCGCTCGTCAACGTCTCATCCGTGACGATGCGTGCCATTCCATATGGTGCTAACTCCACGTGCGACTTCCTCGCCGTGGACGCGTCCTTGTGCCTCGCGAATCCTTCGCTCACGTCCGGAACGTGCCGCGCTCGCTGCAACTCACGCTATGGCGCGGAGCGTCCGTGCAACGGCGACCCGGATTGCATGTGGGACTCCAACACGCTCGTGTGCCGCGACAGCTGCGAAACCAAGACGACTGCCCAGTGTCAAGGCGATCCGATGTGCAACTACGACACGACACTCCCGATCGCCTGCCAACGACGGTGCGAGACGATGCCGAACTACGCCTGCATGCGCAACCCCGCCTGCGACTTCGCCTTAGGTATTTGCACGAGCCGATGCTCCTCTCGCGCCTCCAGCAACGCGTGTATGAGCAGTCCCGTTTGCGACTGGACCTCCACGGTTTCCGCCAACGGTCCAAGCTGCATGCTGAACTGCGCCACGCGCAGCAATGAACACGACTGCTCCCAGGAACCCGGACGCCGCTGCCAGTGGAACTCGAAGACCAATGAGTGTCGCCTGAAGTGCGAGCTGGTGGTCCGCGGCGCACAAGTTTGCACCTCCGATACCAAGTGTGTGTGGAATGGTCAGGCGTGCTTTACGAGCTGCTCGTTCCGGTACAAGAACCCTTCCTCCTGCTGGCTCGACACGCGATGCATGTGGGATCCCAGCATGAACCAGTGCCAGGAAGCTTGCGAGACGCTTCAGCCGGCCGCGTGCGCTCAGAACTCAGTGTGCGTTCTCCGCAACAACCAGTGTTTCAAAACGTGCTCTTTCCTGTACCCGATCGTGGAGACCTCGTCTGCCTGCCAAGCCGATCTCAACTGCATCTGGACGGCGGCCGTGTCGAAGTGCACCAGCAAGTGCCCCCTCGCGACCACGATGGGCGAGTGTACGAACAACCTCCGTTGTGAGTGGAACGACGGAGCGGGTCAACGGTGCACGAGCAACTTCACCGCCCGTGCGCAGTGCGCCCCGATGTTCACCAGTCGGTCGGAGTGCGAATCCGCTGGCTGCTGCTTCGACGCGGTCGGTCCGTCCGAGGCCAACAGCTCCGTGCCTTGGTGCTTCCGTGCGGCCTCGCTTTGCATCGAGCAGTGCGCCTACGCGTACATCGAACAGTCCTCGTGCCAGGCCGACGCGCGCTGCATGTGGAAGCAGACCGGTGGATGCGCGCCCAAGTGCCCGTTCATCACGAGCGAAAACATCTGCGGCAGCACCCTGGGCTGTGTTTGGACCAACAACGCCTGCAGCAACGACTGCCAGCTGTATGACAACGCCGGTTCGTGTGCGCAGGACACGCGCTGTGATTGGAGCGTGCGTGCGAATGTTTGCTACAAGAAGTGCGACCTCGTCGCCACACCACAGTCGTGCACGTCGCAATCCGACTGCCTCTGGTCGATGTCCAACCGCACGTGCATGGCCGCATGCGAGTCCATTGACATCTCGGCGTGCAGCAGCACGGAGCGTTGCATCTGGGATGATACCGTCGAGAGCTGCCGTCCGTTGTGTGCCACGTTGACGTCCAGCGCCGACTGCAATGCGATCAGCCGCTGCGAGTGGAATTCCGCGTCGGAGATATGCGAAACCCAGTGCGACCAGTTCCTCGTCGCCCCCACGTGCCCGAGCGGCCGCTGCCGCTGGCTGACTGGCGCGTATCAGCAGTGTGCACGCCCGTGCGTCGCTCGCTACGTGGGAGCCGCCTCTTGCAACAGCGACCCCGAATGCTCGTGGGATGCGGAAGAGAACGTTTGCACCAACGCCTGTGGCTCCGTTCTGCGGTCGCAATACAACACCAGCGCAGACTTTTTCTCCGCGTGCCAGGGCGTCAGCCACTCGTGCACCATCGCCAACGACAAATGCGTCATCCGCTGCAACACTTTGTCGGACAGCCAATCCCGCTGCTCTCAGGCACCGCACTGCATGTGGGATAAGTCGCATTGGACCTGCACGCTCGACTGTTCGACGATGAACGCTGCCTCGACGTGCAGTGAAAATGCACTTTGCTTCTGGAACGCCGTTTCGTCGACGTGCAACCGGTCTTGCACGGCGTATGCGGATAGCTCGTCGTGCGGCACGGCCCCAGGTTGCACGTGGTCGACCAGTGGGGGAGTGTGTATTGGCCTTTGCCAGAGCCAAACGAGCTCCGGCACGTGCCAGAGCCAAAATGACTGCCGCTGGAGAGCGGGCAGCTGCGTCGGCGCCTGCTCCTCGACACACAGCTCCTACTTTGGCTGCTCGAACGACGCCGATTGCCAATGGGACGGCGTCGCACGTATCTGCCGCAAAAAATGCGAAACCATTGGCGACTTGACTGAGTGCGCGGCCGAGGCCTCCATTTGCACGGTGTCAGCGACGGGCGACTGCATTCAGCGATGCCAAACGCGCTACACGACGTCAAGCGACTGCGACTTCGACCCGCTGTGCATGTTCGACGCGGGAGCCAACGTTTGCCGAGAATCCTGTGCGACCGCGACGTCAGTGCCATCTTGCAATGCGGACACGATGTGCGTGTGGCGCACCGACCTCGGCAGCTGCGGACGCCGCTGCGTGACCCTGCCGAATCAACAGCTGTGCGCCACCGCGTCGTACTGCGCCTGGAGTCTTGCTACCAACAATTGCCAGAAAGCCTGCCCCGAACGATACACGACGGTTCAGCAGTGCAACACGAAGGACTGCGCCTGGGACTACAGCACCAACATGTGCGGCACCGGATGCGACCTGATCGCGAACCCTGCGTCTTGCAGCGCTCTATGGGCCTGCAAATGGGACCCGTCGCAGATGTGTTCCACCGCGGTCGCTCAACGTATTCTCTGCGGAGGCATCGGTGCGTCGCCCGCGACCTGCGCGTCGGCCGGCTGCTGCTGGACCGACGGCCCCGGTCCTTCATGCTTCAAGGCCGCGGCGTCCTGCTCTCGCCGTTGCGAGTCCAAGTACCTCGTCCAACCAGATTGCGACTCGGATAGCACGTGCGAGTGGGACTCCGAGCGCGAAGTCTGCAACCGACGCTGCAGTACCGTTGATGCCGCACAGCAATGCGGCTTGCTGCCCATGTGCGACTTTTACCAAGGCAAGTGCCGCAAGCAATGCCCGTACCTCTACTTCGACGTGGACTCCTGCACTGCGGACGTTTCGTGCAAGTGGAACTTCGTGAACGGTCGTTGCGAACCCCAATGCGAGCGCTACAACTCCGAGCAGTCGCTTCCCATCCGAAAGAACAAGTGCGAAGCCGATGTGGTGTGCGCGTACAACGGCGACACCAACAACTGCATCACCAAGTGCGAGGTGGCCTTCGCGTCGCCAACTGAGTGCTCCGCGAATACTCTGTGCTTGTGGTTCGGCACGTCCTGTCGTACCACGTGCTCCACCTTCAACACAAAGTCAATTTGTGATTCCAACGCGGACTTGTGCAGCTGGGACTCCACGCTGACGCGGTGCCGCCGACGATGTGACACGCGCTCGCTGCAGAACGACTGCTCCTCCGACAACCGCTGTGTGTGGTCGACCACGGCAAAAACGTGCCGTGACAACTGCGACGTGATGCCTTCATCGGTTGCCTGTTTCGCCCGAAACGACTGCCTTTGGGACGACAGCGACGGCCTCTGCCACACGAGCTGCCAGAACCGCAACGCGACCACCTGCGGCGACTGGGCGAGCTGCGAGTACCGCTACAGCCTCAACCAGTGCGCCATGAACTGCGCCTTCCAGTACAAGACGCAAGACCCTTGCAACAGCGATCCGTGGTGCCTTTGGGACGCCTCCACGGGGCAATGCGGTCGCCGCTGCGATCGCATCGTGCAGTCAGAATTCCCGAGCTACTTCATCGAGTCGACTACTCAAGGCGTGGCCCGCCTGCAGGCGCGGTGCGAATCAACCTCCAGCTGCATTTGGGCCAACAACGCTTCGGTGCCCGTCGTGGGTGGCTTCTGCACGCGCCCATGCCGCACGCGGGCCACCACGGACGTCCAGTGCCAGCCGTTGCTCGACTGCATGTGGAACGACGTCATCGGTCAATGTGACACGCTGTGTGACCTCCTCGGAAACACGAGCTGCAGCATGAACGCACTGTGCAAGTTCGACCGCGGCACGCAGACGTGCTCGCGCCGCTGCCCTTCCAAGTACCAGCAAGACGCGGCCGCGTGCGGTCGTGATGGCAACTGCACCTGGGATGCTACCAACAACGTGTGCTTTGACAACTGCGGGGCCTACCCGACACAAGGAGACTGCGTTGTCCAGTCGCTGTGCAACTGGAATGGTACCGGCTGTGCTGGACTATGCCCGGCAATCTACCCGACACCGGCTTTCCAAGCCGCTTGCACCGCCGACGTCAACTGCCTGTTTGACACCACGTCTCGCAGCTGCCGTGTTGACTGCTCGTTGATCCCGGACGCGTTCACGTGCAAAGCGGACTCGAACTGTATGTACGCCTCTCTCCAGCAACGCTGCGTCCGACGTTGCGACCTACTCGGAAGCGATGCGACTGCGTGTGCCACGTTCGCGGAATGTGAATTCGACACCACGGCCAACGTGTGCAAGCGCCGATGCTCGTTGATCGAAGGCGGTCAGGCGCAATGTGCTAACACGAACAACTGCCAGTGGGATGCCACAAACAATCTGTGCCGCAAGAAGTGCAGCCTCTACACGATGCAAGCCGACTGCGCCAACGACGCCTACTGCGCCTGGAACGCCGTGGGCAACACATGCTTCAACCTCTGCGTCCTCCAGTACAATACTCAAGGCGGGTGCAACGGCGACGCCAACTGCATGTGGGATGGTCGCAAGTGCACGACGGCCTGCGGACTGGCTACTACGGACGCTGCGTGCGCCGCTAACTCCCTGTGCGACTGGGGTCTCGGCGTCTGCACGGCGAAGTGCAACATCCTCTACGGCGTCGACTCCGAGTCCTGCGACACCGATCCAAAGTGTCTGTGGAACCCGATCACCGTGCAGTGCTCGACCTCGTGCGACCGCATCGACGGTCAGGCGGAGTGCAATTCCGCTTCGGTTTGTCAATGGAACGCTGGCCGGTGCGTGCCGCAGTGCTTCTTCCGCTACAAGAACTCGACGGCATGCGACAACGACCAGCAGTGCACATGGGATTCTAGCAGCCGACAGTGCCGCAACACGTGCTCGAAGTACACCGGCACGGACGCTGAGGCGACGTGCTCGTCGGATGCGATGTGTCGATGGAGCGGCACCGCCTGCGCCCCTCGATGCTCGATGGCCTACAACACGAGCAGCACCTGCAGCGCGGATACAACATGCATGTGGGATGGCACCATCAGCTCGTGCCGCACCACATGTGAACAGATCTCCAGCAGTGCATCGTGCAAACTTGAGGGAATGTGCGTTGTCGATGCCGCTGGCATCTGCCGCATGAAGTGCGCGTACAAATACACAAACAGCACCGCGTGCGAAGAAAACTCGCTCTGTTTATGGGACGCCAGCCGGAACGTTTGCGCCACTCAGTGCCAGTTCATCACGAGCAAGGATTCATGCCTGCGTGACGCCGCGAGCTGCGACTGGGAGCAATCCACCAACGTGTGCAAGCTTTCCTGCAACATGATCCTGTCCGAAACGGGTTGCTCTCAAAATGAGCTTTGCAACTGGCAGGCACGCGTCGACCTTCCCAAGGTGAACGGCAACTATGCACTTGGTTGCCGCCGTCGTTGCGGATTCCGTTATTCGACGCTGTCGGCGTGCAATGCGGACATTAACTGCATGTGGGATTCGAACAACAAGGTCTGCGGTAAATCATGCGCGCGTTACATTGCCGCGGAGGACCCCGGCCTCACCGCTGACCAGCTCAAGGCTGCTTGCCTGCAGAACAAGGATTGCGGCATCCAGCAGGGATCGTGCGTACGCAGCTGCAGCATTCGCTTCAGCACCGAGGTGCCATGCAACAACGATGAGTTCTGTCAATGGGACGCACTCCGCAAGGCATGCGCCACCCGCTGTTCCAACATTCAGTCCCAACTGGAATGCTCCAACTTGGCTTCCTGCCAGTGGAAGGCCACCTCTGGGACGACTGGCAAGTGCACGCAGCCCTGCAACTACGTCTACGTGGGAACCGCATCCAAGAATGCTTGCAATGCCGATCCAGGTTGCTCCTGGAATGCGGAACTGGCGATCTGTAACAAGCAATGCGCCTACTACACGACCACGAATCTCGGGGATCAAGACGCACAGCAGGCGGCGTGCAACCAGGACGGAATGTGCACGTGGAACGTCACCCTCCCCAACGCCACCCGCTGCGCGACCAAGTGTCCCGGTCTGCCGGACCCAACCTCGTGCGCGACGTCGATCACGGGGCGTTGCATGTGGAGCCAGACGAAGCTCTCTTGCAACTACGGCTGCCCGTTTATTGCCACGCAGGCGTCGTGCCAAGCCGCGTCCGACATGTGCGTGTGGAAGACGCCATCGTGGTCACCCTGCAACTACATCTGCTCGCTTCGATGGAAGTCCAAGCCCACCTGCAACAACGACACCGAGTGTATGTGGTCCGATACGCTCGGCCGGTGCGCTCGCGACTGCTCGCAGCTCATCGATGGCCAGCAATGCCAAGCCGAGGCCATGTGCGAGTGGCGCACGGGCACCACTGACCGCTGCGTCCGACGTTGCCACCTGGTGACCTCATACACGGTGTGCGCGTCGGACCAACAATGTGAGTGGAATGCCACGTCCTCCACGTGCCAGAAGCGGTGCGAGTTCCAGTTCCCGCTCAAGTACCAATGCCAAGGCTCTGCTCGCTGCATGTGGGACGATACCAACCAAGCTTGCCGCATGGACTGCCGTTACCGAGAGCTCTCGCTTTGCACGGCCGATGCCATGTGCATCACGGAGGGCCTCAGCGACATGTGCAAGCGACGATGCGAGTTCCGTTACTCTTCCCTTATATCGTGCAACAACGACCAGTTTTGCTTCTGGGACGCCGGCAGGTCGCAGTGCGGCCGCGGTTGTATTGGTACCACTGACCCGCTGACTTGCTCTAACAACCCGAGCTGCGAGTGGTACAAGAACAAGTGCAACCTGCAATGCGCGTACCGCTTCAAGAACAAGTACGGCTGCGACACTGAGGACAGCTGCAAGTGGGACGTGCTCAAGGGCGTGTGCTCCGTCACCTGCTCTCGTAATACCAACGAGACCGCGTGCCAGCAGCAGTCGACGTGCGAATGGAAGAACAACACCTGCAAAATGCTCTGCGTGCACCGCTACACGGCCAAGAATCAATGCATGGCGGATTCGGAATGCATGTGGGACTGGCAGAAGGATTTGTGCGCGAATCAGTGCAACCAACAATTCACGCCCACGACGTGCCAAATGGTGCCCAGCTTGTGCATGTGGGACGCGACGAAGGGGAGCTGCCGCCGCACCTGTGCGATGCGCTGGGACGCCGACGTTCCTTGCGAGGACGATCCGGAATGCACGTGGGACTACGACAACGACTACTGCAAGACCGAGTGCGGTCTGCTGGACTCCGCCGCGATTTGCGATGCCAACAATGACTGTGCGTACTCGTCCACCGAGAACATCTGCAAGATGAAGTGCTCCGCCAGTGACCCACTGCAGTGCGAGGAGAACGACCTATGCGACGCGGAAACGGACTACATGTGCGTCACGAAGTGCGCCGTGAAGCATCAGCAGATCAATCCTTGCAATTCCGACACTCGGTGCATGTGGGACGCGATCACGGGTACCTGCAAGCGCGATTGCGCTTACATCTACAAGGTCAATGACATCGAAGATCTCGAAGCCAAGTGCATGGCCCTCACGCAGTGCCGCTACCTCGACGACGCCACTATCTTGCTCCGGAAGAACCGCTGCACGAAGAAGTGCCTCTACAAGTACGACAATGAGGACGCGTGCTCCGCCGATCAGGAGTGCATGTGGGACCCTATCTGGCACACGTGCCATCAACAATGCGGTTACTGGAGGAACGAGGCCACGTGCATCACCACGCAGATGTGCGAGTGGGGAAAGGCCTCCGGCTGCAAGAAGAAGTGCCCTTACCGGTTCAGCACCGCGGAAGGCTGCAGTGGGGACGCCGACTGCAAGTGGGAGCCTATCAAGGGCCTGTGCGAGCAGTCGTGTGGCCGCTACAACAGCTCGGACACGTGCCTCGCCGACCCGATGTGCGAGTACAACACGCTGCTGGCCAAGTGTATGCTGCCCTGCAAGACGAGATACAACTCTCAGCCATCCTGCGACGCCGACGCCGACTGCATGTTCGACTCTGTCATTGCCGAGTGCCGAACCACCTGCGCCAGCGTGGACAGCCCGAACAAGTGCCTCAACGACCCGATGTGCCTGATGCGGCCCTCGAAGAAGTGCAGCAAGCGGTGCGTCTATTTGTACGGCACGAACGAAGCAGCGTGCTCCAAGGACAACCTTTGCATGTGGGACTACGGCAACGCGAACATTTGCAAGGACGGCTGCCACATCTATGGCAACGCCGGCGACTGCCAGAGCGAAAACCTGTGCGTCTGGGACTCCAGCAACAACAAATGCTCCAAGGACTGCCCGTACCTGAACGTCGCGACGTGCCAGGCGGATACCCGTTGCGTCTGGGCGTCGGCCAAGTTTGGCACAGGCAGCATGATGTGCAAACGGGTGTGCGAGCTGCGCTACACCACACCCGACAATTGCAACGCGGATGGGCAATGCATGTGGCAAACGCAAAATCTCCGATGTGTCGCTTCGTGCCCGATGCTGTCTACCCAGCAGTGCGAATTCCAGCCAAAGCAGTGTGAAATCCGCTCCGGTGAGTGCAAGTACTTGTGCTCGTATGGCTACACCAACCAGCCCACTTGTGTCCGTGACACGGAGTGCATGTGGGATCAAAGCGCCTCCGTGTGCAAGAAGATCTGCCGGCTCGTGGACAACAAGCCCCAGTGCTCCTCGGACGTCATGTGCGACTGGTACCAGAGCCAGTGTCGCCTGATGTGCCGTTTCCGGTACTTCAATCGGTCCACATGCATCACGGACGAACGCTGCGTGTGGGATCAGCAGAAGCTCTACTGCCGAAACACTTGCAGCCGCTACACCACGGGAACCCAGTGCACCACCGACAGTTTCTGCGAGTGGAATGCCGCCGTTAGCTCCTGTGGCGACAAGTGCTCGCTCAAATACTACGAGAACCCTGCAGGTTGCATCCAACAATTCCCGTACTGCATGTACAACCCGATCGCGTCGTCTTGCTCCACCGGCTGCAAGCGCATTGAGGACGAGCAGTCGTGCCGCTCTCAGCCAGAACTATGCGAATGGGACGATCTCGCCAGCAAGTGTTTCATGCAGTGCACTTTCAACACGGAGACGCAAGCGGCTTGCCAAGAGCTACCGTTGTGCATGTGGGATGTCACCGCTGCGAAGTGCACCCGCCTCTGCTCGGAATACAGCATCCAAACGAGCTGCACCACGGCGTCCGGTTGCATGTGGTTCCAGGGCGTGTGCGTCAATGCCTGCAACCAGTTCAACGTGACGACGTGCGCCTCGAAGGGAGCAGGTCGTTGCAAGTTCCACTACGATGCGCTTCCCGCCAAAGCTCGCTGCCTCGTGCAGTGCAATCTCAAATACACGACGGATGTTTCCTGTAACGCCGACCCATTGTGTTTGTACGACTACGACAACCAGCAATGCCGTGAGGCGTGCCGCGAATACAACTCGTTGCAGTACCCCGCGGGCTCCTCGAACCCTAACATCGTCCAGCAAAAACAGGCAGAAATCGTCTCTTCGTGCGCCGGAAACCCACTATGCATCTGGAGTGGCACCAAGTGCCGCCAGCGTTGCGACATTCAGTACAAGACCTCTGATGCCTGCAGCACGGACACGGAGTGCATGTGGGACATTCTGCTGTCCCGCTGCACGCGACAGTGCCCGCTTCTTACCGATATGGGCACGTGCAACGGCAGCCCGATGTGCCAATGGTTCGGCCCCGATCGGGTGTGCCGCCGTCAGTGCCGTTACCGCTACAACGAGAGCGGCCCTTGCCTCGCGGACCCGTACTGCGATTGGAAGAATGATACGAACACCTGCACCACGAGCTGCGCCAAGTCTTTCACTTCGCAACAGTGCGCCAACAACACTGCCTGCGATTGGTACGCCGAGCCGCATCAGTTTGAGTACAACGCGAATCCTGGTCGCACTTGGTCCTCTGCCCGCTCGTTCTGTGAGACGCAAGTTCGCGGTCCGAACCGTGGTTATCTCGCGACAGTGACCTCGATTATCGAACAAACTGCCATCGTGAATCTGCTGCGAGGCAAGTCTGGTGCCTACCTTGGAGGCACAGACGAGTTGAAAGAGGGTCAGTGGCGCTGGGTCACCGGCCCCGAGGGAAGCAAGGAACTTCAATCGGGCGTGACCTTCTACAAGAACCAGCAATGCATCACGTGGTGCAGCTGGGCACGCTACCAACCCGTCAACTGGTACTACTACTGGGGCTTCGAGGCGGACTATTTGTACACCTCTAGCAACGGACTTTGGAGTGCATCGCACGGCTTCCACAACTACGCCTTCATTTGCGAGTACGGTGACGGGTCCGATGGCCGTTGCGCTCGTCGCTGTGATATTCAGTACTCGACGCAGGGACCGTGCAATGCCGACTTCCGATGCATCTGGGATCCGTCTGCGGCGGGAGGTGTTTGCAAGCGCGCTTGTGAATTCTTGAGCAACCAGCTGCAATGCGACGAGAACCCGTCGGTGTGCCTGTGGGATCGCGACCAGGCGACTTGCATGCGTCGATGCGAGTATCGCGCGGCCAATGTCACGACGTGCGAGGAGAACAGGGATTGCATGTGGCGTTCGGATCAGACCATGTGCCGCGAACACTGTGGACGCAAGGCAGGAGAGCCTACGTGTTTGTCCGATTCCTGGTGCGAGTGGTCCAACACGCTCAGCACCTGCCGAAAGCAATGCATCTACCAGACCGATCTCGAGTGCGTCGACAGCCCGCAATGCGTGTGGCTGAAGCTGGCCAACACGTCGCGGAAGTGCATGAAGACGTGTACCAACCGCCACCAGACGCAAGGTCCCTGCGAGACCGACCCGAATGAGGACTGCATGTGGGATCCCGTGGCCGCTTTGTGCAAGGCTCGTTGCAACCAACTTGTCCCGACCACGGCCTGCTCTTCGGAACACATGTGTGAGATCACTGGGAACAACCCGGACCTCCGCTGTGTGCGAAAGTGCGTCTACCGTCACAACAACCGGGTGGAGTGCGATCTCGATTCGTCGTGCATGTGGGACCCCCGTCGCAGCAAATGCTCCAAGCGCTGCACCGAGCACCAGAGCAAGGCCAACTGCGACACGGACAACATGTGCCAGTGGGCCGCCCCTCCAGGCGACAGCGTCGCCAACGCGGCGGACTTGTTCCTGCCACAAAAATGCATCATCCGATGCGAGTTCCGTTTCCCGAACAACACGATGATCGACGACTGCAACAAGGACGAGTTCTGCTCGTGGGACTACACCAACGGCGTCTGCACCAACGTATGCTGGAAGCATTTGCAACGCTGGAACGAGGGCGACGAAAAGAAGCAAGAAATCGCCTGCGAACTCGACACCTTCTGCACCTTCGACGGATCTAAGACCAACATGACGGAGAAGTGCCGCGACAACTGCATCCTCATCTCCAACAAGACCACGTGCATGAGCCTGGATCACTGCATGTGGGAGCCCACGCAAACCGCGTGCAAGATTGCCTGCGAACTCCTCAGCGCCGTCGAGTGCCAGAATCAGCCATCGTTGTGCAACTGGTACGGCGACCAGCAAAAGTGTAAGCGCAAGTGCAACCTGCGGTACCCGTCCACCGACAACGCCACCGCGTGCGATGCGGACTGGGTCGACTGCCGCTGGGACACGAAATACAACTACTGCAAGGACTCCTGCAACCGCTACTTCGGCTACCAGAACTACGGTAACTGGCAATACGCCGCCTGTACGGCGCAGTGGGACTGCGAGTGGAACTACCTTACCCATCAATGCGTGCCGCAGTGCTTCACGTATTCGATCGGCAACTGCTCAACCCCGGACCCCGTTCGATGCCGCGCCTGGGCGCCAGGATTCAAGAAGACGGTCGATCTGTCCGGTGGCAACATCACGTGCGCGCACACATGCCGCTACAAGTACGGCATCAATCAATACCACAACCAGTACGCGTGCGAAGGCGACATCGACTGCATGTACAACAAGTACGAAAAGACGTGCACGCAAAGCTGCGAACGCGTGTCCTTTGATCGGTGGTACGCACTGACGGCGAAGCAGGTCATGCCCGAACCTCTGCCGACCGACATGACCGTGACACCGCCCCCAGTGCCCACCGGCCTCAACACGAGCGAGCCCCAGCCACAGTTCATCAACGTGTCCCGCGTCTTGTACGACCTATGCGGAAACACGCCACAATGCGAATGGTTCGACGGTTACTGCCAACGCAAATGCTACGATTCCTACACTCATATTGCGCACTGCAACGCCGACTATCGCTGCAAGTGGGTGTGGCAGCAGCCCAACAATTTACCCAGTGGCTGCCGCAACCGATGCCGCTACCAGTTCCAGCGCACGGGCTGCGAGGAGGACCTGACTTGCCAGTGGACGGACGGCAACCTGACGTGGGGAGGCAACGAATCACGCTGCCAGGACAAGTGCCTCTACCGTCATTCCTTCATGGAGCCCTGCAACCTCGATCCCGAGTGCGTCTGGGATTTGCAACGCTACTCCTGTAAGACGCGCTGCCAGTACCCAACGAAGCCTGATTGCGTGCGGTTCTCCAGCTGCGAGTGGATGTCGCCGAACAACACTTGCAATGAGACCTGCGCGTCCATGTGCAACAGTCAGCAGTGCTGCATGGACTACAGCCGCTGCATGTGGTCGTATCCCCGATCGGGTTGCACGCGCCATTGCTCCCTCATGGACAACGCCGAATGCACCTCCAACGCGGCCATGTGCTACATCGACATTTCTGGGGAATGCAAAATGCAGTGCAAGTACCGCTACTACGGCTCCTCGACGTTCATCTATCAGCAGTGCAATGCCGATCCTGAGTGTCTGTTCAACGACCTGACGAGCAATCAATGTGTCTCCAACTGCTACCTACGAGGCACCGCCCAAAACTGCGTCGTCGACGGCGCCTGCAAATGGGATGCGACCACGAAGACCTGCGCCAAAGTGTGCGGCCTGTTCATCAACCAGACCGACTGCATCAACGACGAGACGTGCGATTGGGAGTCCGACCAGACCTGGCGACCGAAGCGGCACTGCGCGACAAAATGCGTGTTCCGTTACACGAGCTCCCGCGCGTGCAACGCCGACAATGAGTGTATGTGGGACATTTCGGAGGAGCAGTGCACGGAGAACTGCGTGCGCATTAACGCATCGACCTGCACGGACAATCCCATGTGCGTTCTGGACGACAAGATGCAGAAGGGATGCAACACGGAATGCAGGTACCGTCACTTCGGCCGTGTAGGATGCGACTCGGACCCCGAGTGCATCTGGGATCCCTACAAGGGCTGGTGCCAGCGCAACTGCCTGCTCCAATCGTTCGAGAACGACTGCCTTGTCGGCCCCATGTGCGAGTGGCGCTTCACCGGCTGCGACCTCAAGTGCAAGTACCGCTACGTGACGCGCAACCAGTGCGAGAAGACGGCCTCCGTGAAACTGCAAATGTGCGAATGGGTATCCTACCGCAGCGAGTGCCGCAACACGTGCCAAGGCTACATGTACTTCAATGACACGGCCAAGGAGCACTGCCTATCCGACGGACTCTGTGAGTGGCTCAACGACGGCACCGTCCACAACACTTGCCTGAAGAAGTGCCAGGAGCGCGACAGCGCGAGTGAATGCCTCAACGAAAAGGACCCTGGCAACAATCAAACCCGGTGCATGTGGGACGCCATTAACCGCGTCTGCAAGCTGCAGTGCGGCCTCCAGAATAGCACCCAGGCTTGTCAAGCCGATTCCATGTGTGACTGGTCGAAGGAGAACGTGTGCAAGATGACGTGCCTCCTCCGCCACAACAGCGCCACGGCGTGCAACCTCGACCGGGACTGCATGTGGCGCAGCAACAAGGCCATCTGCGCACCCGACTGCTGGCAGTACTACACGCCAAACGACTGTTCGGCGCTATCGGAGTGTTTGTGGGACATGCGCTCGCGCACCTGCGTGAAGACCTGCCCGCTGATCAACCAGTACGACACTTGTGTATCCTTTGCGGCGTGCACCTGGAAGGGGGAGAACACCGACGACGGAAGCTGCGTCTTCCGTTGCCGCGCACAATACTCCACTCGCGATCCGTGCGATGAGGACAAGGACTGCATGTGGGATCAAGCGACGCTCCAGTGCCGATCGGCGTGCCCAACGATCAACGCCAACTCAATGGGAACCAACGCGACGTCAGAGCTGCAACAAATGTGCAGCAATGTCGCCATGTGCAACTGGCAGGACAACGCATGTCACACCAAGTGCTTCTACGGCCACGGAACGCGAGACCTGTGTCAAGCCGACACGGAATGCGTATGGGACGAAACCAAGAGCCGCTGCAACTACATGTGCGACCTGCTGACGTCGAAGTCCATCTGCGTCGGAAACGGCATCTGTGTTTGGAACGCCACCACGAACAAGTGCATCGCCGGCTGTCAATACGCCTACAAGACGGCGGCGGCATGCGACGCCGCGGATGTCTGCCTCTGGAACATTGAGGAAATGCAATGCCAGCACAACTGCCACAAGCACTCCCAGTCGTTCCTGTGTATCGCCGACTCCTCCTGTGAGTGGACGGGCAAGGAGTGCGCGCCGTCTTGCCGCACCGCCTACGCGACACGCGATCAGTGCGAGGACAACAAATACGACAGCTTTGGCGAGATCCGCTGCATGTGGGATATCGCCTCCAGTGAATGCTCGACGGAGTGCTCGCTGCTCAACAGGCAAGGCTGCGATCTGCGCGTCGGCATGTGCATGTGGAACCCGCTGGCTCAGCCGCAGTGCTTCATGCGCTGCCAGCAGAAGTACGGAAGCTGGAACGTCTCTGGCTGCGAAGCCGACAGGAACTGCGCCTACGACGACGTACGAAATGTCTGCGATTCCAACTGCAAGACGATCAACAGTCTGGCGAGCTGCAACAACGTGCCTATGTGCACGTGGGACACCTACAACAACGTCTGCGAGCGGCGTTGCAGCTACCGGTCGACCACCAAGACTGGCGCCAAGTGCCTCGACGACATGAAGTGCGAGATTTTCAATGGAAAGTGCATTCAGAAGTGCGAGTACCGCTACCGCGGCAACAACTCGCGCGGCCCGTGCCTCGCCGATCCGGACTGCATGTTCCTCGAGACGACCGGTACCTGCATGGCCAGCTGCAAGCGCCTGCCGATGACCGCGTGCGTCTACAACACCATGTGCGAGTGGCACCACGGCATGTGCCAGGGCAAGTGCAGCCAACGCCACATCACCTCTGCCTCCTGCCAGCAGGATACGGAGTGCCTGTGGGATCCCGAGCGTCTCATGTGCCAGCGCCACTGCTCGCTGTGGGAGGGTGAAATTGAGTGCCAGGCCTCCCCGATTTGTCAGTACGGTGCCGGCTCGTGCCAACGAAACTGCCGCCTACGCTACACCGCCCCCGGCCCGTGCAACGACGACTTGATCAACGGCTGCTACTGGAACTCCATCAACATGCAGTGCGCCAACAACTGCTCGCGCGAAGGCATGACGGTGGACATTTGCGAGTCGATCACGGTCTGCCGCCTGGTCGTGGCCCGAGAGGGCGTCATGTCACGAGACGGCAAGAAGTACAACTGCGCCGACCGCTGTGTCAATGCGCATCGCTCTCAATCGGGCTGCGACGCCGACTCGGGCTGCATCTGGGATCCAACCAAGGAAGCCTGCTGGACGAACTGCTCGCAAATCAACACAGAGATCAAGTGCAAGGCCACCGATATCTGTGAGTTCCATCCCGCGAAGAAGGAATGTCGTGCGAAGTGCCCGTTTGTGGCGGCCTGCAACCGTTCCGACTGCACGATGAACGCCATGGGGAAATGCGTCAGCAGCTGCCGCGGCCTCTCCACCGAGGGAACGTGTATCGCCAACTCCGCGTGCATGTGGATCCCGCAATCGAGCACATGCTGGTCGCGTTGCCAACTCGAGCCCAACCCGAGCATGTGCAACACGAATCCAAGCTGCGTCTGGAACTCCGTCAAGCAAGACTGCAACCGTCAGTGCAACCTCGCCTACCAAACGCCCGAGACGTGCAATGGCATGAGCAACAAGACGTGCATGTACGACGGTGTCACGCGCCAATGCCGCTCTTCCTGCGAAACCATTCTGGTGAACTTCACGGTCGACGGTGGCGACGAAGCGTGCAAGAACGAGCGCATGTGCGAGATCCAAGGGTCTGGATGTCAAACTCGGTGCCAGTTCCGCGCCACCGACAAGCTGTCCTGTAACAAGGAGCCGCTATGTGACTGGAACAACAACACTCAACTCTGTGAAAAGAAGTGCTCCTCGATCGTCGCCCAAGCCGATTGCCAGACCGCTCCCGGCTGTGCCGTCGACCCGACGACCGGCAAGTGCGCCAAGAACTGTGCGAGCGCGTACCCCTTGCCCGTGCAATGCGACTCGTCGCCCGTTTGCGAATGGAACAACGCTCGATCGCAGTGCAATTCGCAATGCAGTCGCTACAACGCCACGACTTGCGATCTCGACACTCTGTGCACGTACCAGATCACCAACGGCTCGGCGCAGTGCATGCCTTCCTGCAACGCCTTGTACGGAACGGCCGAGGAGTGCCGCCAGGCAAACAACACCTGCTACTGGGACGATGCCAGCTCGCGCTGCAACCCAGACTGCCGCATCATCACCTCACAGATCATTTGCCAGGGCGCGAAGGATACCTGCCGCTGGAGCAAGAATCTCGGCTCCTGCGATCGTCACTGCCAGCTCAAGTACACCGAGCAGGCACCTTGCGACGCGGATGCAAAGTGCATGTACGATGAGGAAGGCCAGGCGTGCGTGCCCTCCTGTCCCGAAATTGCCACCTCCCCGATGTGCCAAGGCAACCCAGCCTGCATCTGGACGAGCAAGACGAGCAAGTGCAAATTTGGGTGCACCCATTTCCTGACCAGCGCAGATTGCGGAGCCGATGCCACGTGCTTCTGGAATCCGAACACCGAGACCTGCAAGCTGCGCTGCGAAATGCGCTTCCCGACGGATCCCGATGCCTGCAACAGCGACGTCAACTGCGTGTGGGATGACAGCAACTCGGTCTGCCGCCCGGAGTGCCAACTGGTGTTCGACAAAACCACGTGCGGGAAAATGCCTTCACTCTGCGAGTGGTCCAAGGAGAAGACGTGTGTGCCACTGTGCGCCCAGGCCTTCCCGACGTTCGGCATGTGCGTCAACGCCACGCGTTGCGAGTGGAACGGCGACACCGCCGTCTGCGACACCAAGTGCGGTGCGATGGCTCCCTTCAACGACAAAGGTTGCGCCCTCAACGCGAAGTGCCAGTACGACGCCGCCTCCGGCACATGCGATAAGCAATGTCAGTACATGAACGCGACCGAGTGTGGCGCGGCATCGAGCTGCAAGCCTGGACCTGCCGCCACGTGCCAGCCCACGTGCACGGATATCACCAACGCCACGCGGTGTGGTCAGCTGTCCAGCTGCGTGGCGGTCGCAGGTGGCCAGTGCACGGTCAGCTGCACCGTCGCCCACAAGTCCGCGGACGGTTGCTCCAACGACACCAACTGCAACTACGATCAGACGCTTGGCGTGTGCAAGAACAAGTGCGACGTTCTTTCGCCCGGCCAGTGCGCCGCCGACACGCTTTGTGTGTTGAACGCCAGCACGCAAACGTGCCAGCAAGGATGCCAGAACAAATACATCGGTGAGGAGACAAACTGCACGGCGGACGCCGCCTGCATGTGGGATAGCAACGCCAACTTGTGCCTTCCCACGTGCTCGGAGCTCGAATCCCAGAGCCGCTGCCTGCCCTTCACGGCCAACTGCAACTGGGTTCCACAGCTGAAGGTCTGCCGTCGCATCTGTGAGCTCATCGTCGGAGACGTCGAGAAATGTGCCGTCAATGAGCAGTGCGAAGTGAAGAATGGAACCTGCCTCACCCAATGCATCTACAAGTATGGCTCCCCCGACGCTTGCAACGACGACAAGACTTGCGGATGGAACGCCGATACCAACACGTGCGAGAAGCGACCCTGCGTTTCGACGGATCCCATCGACTGCGAGTCCGACCTTCGGTGCGAGTGGAACGCCACGGGTGCCAAGTGCGGCAAAGGGCCATGCCAGTGGACGGACAAGTCGTCATGCGGCGCCGACCGCAAGTGCGAGTGGCTCTCGATCGACAACATGTGCGTGAAAGAGCTCTGCCCGTCATCTCTCTCGCAAGACGAATGTGGTCTGAAATCTCGCTGCCAATGGAGCGACAACACGTGCGTCAAGAAGTGCAACTATCTTGGTACGAAATCCGAGTGCGCAGCCGCGGACATGTGCGACTGGCAGCTTTCAGGCCGCTGCGGTCTCAAGTGCGAACTCCGCGACGTCACGACCCCAGAGCAATGCCAATCGATCCCCGACTGCTACTACGACACTGCTAACGATTTGTGCAAGTCGGCTTGCAAGAAGCGGCCCACGCAAGACGAGTGCGGCGCATTCACCGTTTGCGTGTGGACCAGTGGATACTGCAAGCTCAAGTGCTCCTTGGCGCACAACAGCGCGGACAAGGTCGGCTGCCAGAACGATCCCACGTGTCGCCTGTATGTGCAGACGAGCGGCGCGGATGCCACTTACCAGTGCTCCGAGCCGTGCAACACACTCAACAGCACGCAATGTGGACTGTCGTCATCCTGCCAGATGACCAATGGCTCCTGCACGGCAACGTGCACGGCCAAGTATGGCACGACGGGAGCTTGCAACGCCGATCCCGCCTGCGTTTTCGACCCCAAGGTGCCCGGATGTGTGCCGAGCTGCGACTCCACGTTGGATCAGGCCTCTTGCGGTGCAAACCCGGTTTGCGAGTTCTCCGCTAAAGGTTGCCGCACCAAGTGCTCGCTCCGTCACGCAGGCGAAGGCGAGGCCCTCTGCGCGCAAGACCCTAACTGCATGTGGTCCAACAGCTCGTCGACGTCCTGCGTACGCGACTGCGACGCCTACACCCCGGGCGATTGCCCAGTTGGTCTGTGCTCGTCTGGCAAGGGACAAACCTGCGTCAAGACCTGCAGCCAGCGATTCAAGGACAACGTCACGTGCAACCAGGACGGCATGTGCGAGTGGAACGCGATCACCGGTAAGTGCCAGGAATCGCTGTGCAAAGGCTCCGCGCCCGAGGTGTGCAATGCCACGTCGGCCTGCCAGTGGAATGGTGCGTCGTGTGAGAACAACTGCACCACCCGAGCGCAAACGTATGGCTGCCAGCAGTCACCGTTGTGCAACTGGAACGCGGAATTGAACAGCTGTGTCAAGAAATGCCAGTACTTGAACGCGTCTGAGTGCGGCACGTCGCAGAACCCAGAATGCGCCACGTTGACCGCGTCCGCCGGCTGCCGCACGGATTGTAAATACGTCACCGACGAAAACGCCTGCCTGGCCAATCCCAACTGTGGCTGGTCGCAATCAAGCAACGGCTGCCGCCGTCAGTGCAGCGTGCGCTACCCAGCCGGCGCAGACGGCCAAATGCTCTGCCTGAGCGATCCGGAGTGCACGCTGCTGTCCGATGGTTCGTGTGCCTCCAAAAAGTGCCAGTTCACCAACCAAGAGCAATGCAAGCAGGATCCTGACTGCAACTGGAACGAGGACGCGAAGAGTTGCCAAGTGCGCCCGTGTGCCTTCTGGTCCAACGAGGCGTGCTCCCTCGATCGGAACTGCCAATGGACCGTCTCCGTCAACAGCGCAACCTGTGGACCCACCAAGTGCCCCCCCACGCTGAACCAGCAAGGTTGCCAAGGCGTCGACGGCTGCAGTTACGACCCATCGACGAAGACCTGCGGCGAAATTCCGTGCTACTACACGTCTCGGACCATGTGCGCCACGAACCAATCCTGCGCGTGGAACGTGACGACGCAGTCCTGCCAAGCGGTGCCCGCGGATGAGTGCCTGTACACGGACTGGTCCGCCTGGTCATCGTGTGACCGACCGTGCGCCGGCGGCAAGCGCACCAGCATGCGCAGCGTCATCAAGAATGCTACCGACGGTGCCCCGTGCACTAGCCTGCTCCAGCAAACCGAGAGCTGCAACCAGAACGTCCCGTGTGAGTGTTCCAAGATCACAAGCGGGTATGAGTGCGTCCAGTACGATCAGTGCCAGTACATCCGCGGCAAGTGCCGCAAGATCAATCAACCATGCGCTCAATTCACCGCGCCAGGGCCATGTGACAAGGCCGCGGAGGGCTGCCTCTTCGTCGCTGGCAAGTGCGTGGTCGCGTCCATGGATGTGTGCTTCAACGCCGACGTCTCAGCGTGCTCGTCGCACCCGAATGAGTGCGACTACATCCAGCCCCAGAGCGCGGCATCGCCAGAGAACCTTTACTATCAGTCCCGCTCAACGACGCCGATCACCCTTTTCGAGGACCTCACCATCAGCAACACGCTCGCCTATGTCGACGGAGCTGCCGTCTATATCGAGGGCAATTACAGCCGCGACATGGACTACCTCTACCTCAACGCGTCCACCAGCAGCGGCGTCGTGTGGGAGTTCTACTCCGAGCGTGGCATGATGATCTTCGAGGGACAGGCACCCGCGTCCGTGTACCAGAAACTTCTGCAGCAGGTTCAATACTTCTCGACCAGTGCGGAGAATCGCGAACGGCGAGTGTCGTGGTCCGTCGGCAAGGGTGTTCTCTGGAGCTCCAAGACAGGTCACATGTACAAGTTCTTCAACTACGTGGACAGCACGGACGCTCTCACGTGGTGGCAGGCACGTACCATGTGTCAGAACAAGCCCCTCTACGGCATGACGGGCTACCTCGCAACGCTCACCGAAACGGCAGAGAGCAGTTTGGTGAACAACAATCTCGTCGCCGATGGCTGGATTTGCGGTACTGACGTTCAAGTCGAAGCCATGTGGCGCTGGGTCTGCGGCCCAGAATCCTTGGCGGACAACGCACAAGGACAGCTCTTCTGGATTGGCAAGAGCGCTGCGATGAACGGCACCTTGGCCCCCAACGCGTCATGGGCCAACTGGGCCGCGGTGTCCGATGTCTATCCGATCGGACAGCCCACGGGTCAACCTGGAAAGAACTTCGCCGTGATCCGTGCCAACGGTGTCTGGGCCGACGCCACGTCTGCTTACCCGGATATCTTCGGCTACCTTTGCGAGTGGGGAGCACCTAACGACCTGCCACCGCAGGGTACCTACGGCACCACCGAAATTTCTCTCGACGGCTGCACGGCGCTTCCATGCAAGAACCGCGGCCAAGATACCTGCCAGCTGAACCCGGAGTGCCTGTGGGATACCGTAAGCAGCTCGTGCATCGTTGGCTGCTCCTACGCGTCCGAAGGGCAATGCCTCGGCCATTCGGATAAGTGCAATTGGGACCCCACGAGTGTTCCCTCGCGCTGCGTCATTGACGTGTGCAAGAAGCTTTCCGTCAACGACTGCTTGACCAACGGCAACTGCACAGTAGAAAACGGTGTTTGCGTATTCAAGCGTGGTTGCGAGCAGTACGCCGGTTCGACCGCTTGCACGACGGATGCCCGTTGCGATTATGATAACGCCACGGGGGCTTGCGGTGTCGCGCCTTGCTCTCGGCACGGGACAGCGTCGGGCGCTTGCACGGACCCGACCTGCGTCCAAGCGTGTCTCGAAGACTCGGTTTGCTCGTACTTCCCGACGACCAAATCTTGCAGCGAGAAGCCTTGCAACTACTTGAAGGGTACTTGCGAAGCAAGCACCGAGTGCGAGTGGGCGTCGCCGCCTGGCCTTTCGTACTCGCCAGGTAATCCGCCACTGACCCTCTTCCCGGACGCCGCGCCGCAATTCCAGGGCATCACGACGGGAGTCGTCTTCTCCATTGTGGGCGGCTTCAAGGCCGGCGACACGCTCGTTTACACAGGTGACGCCGAGATGTTCTCACCCGAATGGAGCGAAGTGACCGGCACACTGACCGTCGTTGGTCTGGGTACCTCCAGCGACCTGCCACCCGTGATCGGCAACGTGACGTTCGTCAGTTCTGCGGAGGACGCTTCTGGACGCAACGTCTCGTGGGTCGTTTTGGGGAAGAATTTCAAGCAAATCGGTCCGATTTTCAACCCAACAAACGCCAAGTTCATCGAGTTCGTGCCGTCATACCGCGTCACCTACATGGACGCGAAGGCGACGTGCGAGGGTCGAACGTTGCATGGTGTGCGAGGTGAGCTCGCCACGTTCGGTTCATTCGCCGAGTACACGTTGTCAACCACGGCGCTTGGCTCTCATTCCGGCTGGATTGGCGCAAAGGGTATCGCCGGTCCAGATGGCAGCGTCTGGTCATGGAGCACCCCTTCCAACAACCGCACCTTCTTCACAGGGACCAACGTGCTCACGAATAGCATCGGCTTCAGCCGCTGGGGCGCGAACCAGCCCACGAAGGTGCCTTCGTCCTCGCCCCTCTACGGCATGCTCATGGCGGATGGCTCCTGGCGCGCCTTGGATCCTCGCGACACGAGCGCCGATGGCTTCTATTGCACGTACATCGCGCCGTCGTCGGGCTCTACGAGCGCTTGGAGTGGCGTTGCCGTGGTTCAGGCCGCCGGCTGCATTCCGAAGCTGTGTTCATCCACCGTCGCCGACGTGTGCAAGGCTGATCCACGCTGCCAGTTTACCGCTGGGCAGTGTTCCAAGTCACCCTGTGCGACGACCACCGACCCCGCGGCGTGCAACCGTGCCTCCGGCTGCTATTTCGATCCCAGCATTATCATGTGCACGCCCACTCCGACGCCTCCGACGGCGTGCACCGCCGCGGCCGCGAACAGCGCCCAGTGCGGCTCGGTCGCCGGTTGTGAGTGGACCGGAGCGGCCTGCCTGCAGTCCACGTGCTCGAAGCAGCCGTCGGTCGACTCGTGCGGCGTGGCCAGCGGATGCTCGTGGACCGAAGGTTCCTGCGTTCGCCGACTGTGCGGCGCCACCACGCGCGAATCCTGCATCGCCGATCCCCTTTGCAACTGGACGTCGACCGGTGCTTGCACCACCACGCAGTGCATCGGCCTCCAGACCGCGACGCAGTGCACCCAAGACAAGGCCAGCAACTGCCGCTGGACGGAGGGCGCTGCCCCACCGTGCAACGTGGACGAGTGCCCGTGGAGCGAGCGCGTCTACTGCAACGCAGACCCGAAGTGCGTCTGGGACGATTCCACGGAGCCGAAGACCTGCAACCGGGCGGTGTGCTTGCCCAACACGCCTACCTCCGAGTGCGAGAACACTCCTGGATGCGGCGCGAACCCGATCACGGGATCATGCCAGCGCGATCTGTGCATGATCACGGACCCCGGTCAGTGCAACAACGACACCTCTTGCACGTGGGACAACACGACGATCGCGGGCTATTATCCCAATGGCTCTGCGATCATCGACCCGTCGTGCCGTGCGCGCTCGTTGGCGGAGCTCGACTACGGCCAGCTGCTGGCCGCCGCGGAAGGCGACGATGCCCGCTGCAAGGTGGAGACGAAGAATTACTTGGGTCTCATTCTCGGTCTCTGCGGTGTCGTGTTGCTGCTCGTCATCGCCATCGTGTGGCTGTGGAAGCGTCAACAGCCCGACCGCGCGAAGCATTTTAACGTGGCCGAACAGCTGAAGCAGATCGACGACGGCGAAGGCGTGATGATGATGAGCCGGTCGGACATGTACCAGACGAGCCTTATGGCCGACGAGGGACCCGCGTCGTCGTCGACCTTCGACGCCACGCCTGCAGTCGTCGCGCCGAAGAGCGGGCTCATCGGCACCGGCGGCAAGCCGTCAGCAGCTAGCGGTTACTCCGCGCCGGCCGTACCCGCGCCGCGCGTCGTGCTACCCTCGGCAGGGGCCACCGCTCCCGCGTCCGTCAACGATGAGGTGTTCGACGCGACCCCAGATGATGACGGGGCACCCGCGAATCGCCCTGCCGGCCCCGTGAAGGCACTGGCCGGTGTGCGCGCCAAGACGGCGAAGGGCAACGCGTCGCCTCGACGCAAGAAGGCGGAGGATGGCGATGACCCCTTCACGGACGCCGCCTTCGTCCCCGCCCAGCCGGTCGCGGCGGCACCACCGCCTCCGGCCGCGGCGCCTTCTTCCGCGCCACCACCACCCGCCCCACCGATCAGCGAGGACGACTATTGATAGCACACGTCGCGCTCGCGGTGGGAATTCGTTTCCTTTCTCCCAGACCTTCCTTTCCGACCGCGGTACGATTTGACGCTGCACCTTGGCGTCCCTTCGTTCACTCTCTCTCACCGAGAGTTTCTCTAGCGCGCGTCGAATGCTGTTGTTTCTGTTCACCCCTCTTTCTTTTTTGGCCGTGTTATCTTTCTCTCTTTCCTTCCGGTTTCAAAGCACTCCCGTTTCGTTTTTGCTCTCTTTTCATCTTTTCCTTTCTTTCGACCTCAATTAGGCAGCGGGGAAACAAGAGTGGTCGTCGACCATCTCGGGCATTTTTGGGCTTGTTGCGAGCTGAGCTAGTACCACTCACCGCCACGAGTCTTTTGTGTGTGTGCCTGACTAGACGACTGCGATTGTTAATACGTCTGCCTTCGGATCATAAAAGTGAGAAAGAAAGGGAGACTCGGAAGAAGCGCGCGATTGTCGGATGACGTTTGACTCGGAAAAAAAAAGCAAGGATCGCGCAATGCGACAAAGTCATCCTTCTTTTTTCTCCTCAGGAACGACCCCTTCTCTTGATTTTGATTCCTACCTCACACATCAGCCGACTCCCCTTCCTTGCTTGTTTTTTCGTTCCCGTAGAAGAGTTTTTTACATGTCTGTTGTTTACAACTTGCCCGAGCACTTGACTCGGCGCGGTTTTTCTCCTCTCCCTGTGACGCGTGAAGCGATGGGTGAATCGAAATCGAACTGATCTCTCACTCTTCTGATTTGGCCCAATCTTCCATTCACTTTCGGTTTTTCTCCTCTATCGTCTCAAATCGTCTGCTGGGACGGCTTTCCCATTCCGATCTTTGTCCATAGTTGTAAATGTTTGGTTTGTTTGCCCGGGTTTGGCTTTACTTGACTAAAGGGGGTGGCCTTATTATCTACACAACACACTCTCGCACAATCAATATGCACTCTCGGACGTCCTCTTCTGGCGCATCCAGTTGCTTCGCGGTTGAGCATGGTTTTGCCGCCCGACGGTCGCTCACGTCCTCCGCCAATCAAACGTTGAGGCATGCAACGATCGCCACGCACCTTGGGCGTCTCTCGAGAGCGTGCAGCGTGCTGCTGGCGGACATGCTCCTCCCCCGAGCGTGTGTATTCGCCCTGAGCCGTGAAACGGTGGCACTCTTCCCTTTGATGGCCAATATGCCCCCGCCGGCCCCGTCATCGTCGCCGGCCGCAGCCGGGAACAATGGTGCGAGTGGCGGTGGGGGCACCGGCGCCGCTCCGAGCACGGCGTCCACGTTAATGTCATCTTCCGCGGCATCGCTTGCGGCGCACCTCAAGGCCGAGCACATCGAGGCGCCGATCGCCCGTGTGCAGGACCTCCACGCGGACTACTCTTCGGTGTGCTGCTGCGTCAGTGGAACCCGGGCGGCCGTTGGCAAAGGTGCCGGGTTCGTGATTGTCCACGTGCCGTCGCTCAAGGTCATGCTCACGATGGACGAGGCCCATGCCGCGCAGGTCCTCTGCGTGGCGCTGGGTCCGGCCGGGACCATCGCCACAGGCTCCGCGGATGGTGTCGTGGCGGTGTGGTCCTTGCTCCCTGACGGAACCGACGTCTTGGGGCCTCCCTTGCTGCTATCCGGCTGTCACACCGACTGGGTTCGTTCGGTGCGGTTTTCGAGCGATGGCCGAGGCCGCCTGTTGCTCGTGTCGGCCGGCGATGACGGTCGCGTGGTGAGATGGAGCGCGCTGGAGGCGGCGCCGCTCTCCGTGCTCGTGGTCTCCATGCAGCGTAGCCCGATTCGCTGTCTCGCCTTGCACGAGGCTGCGGCGCGCGATCTCATCGCCGTGGCGACCGATGATGTTGGCATCGTGGTCATCGCCGCGGGACGGCGCCTTGCGAGCAGAAGCACATCGCCAATGACGAGCCCCTCCGACCGCGAGGCAACGCTGTCGTCGCCTGGACAGGGCTGGTCGCCTCATCCCGTGTCGTCCCGACAGAACTCCGCTCCACTCGCGTGTTTAAGTCACTTACTTCCCGACGACTGTCGACCGTGGCGGGCGCGCATCCAGCCGCAGCACGTACTTGTGAGCGATGAAGGGGACCCAGCGGACGGTGCCGAATTTGCCGCCTTGGCAGACGTACCGGAAACAGATCACGCTTGGGATGACGTGGTCGTTCGCGTGCCGCCATGTCATTCTGGCACGGTGTCTGCCTTGGCCCTCACGGAGCGGTGGCTTTGCGTCGGGACCGAGGGAGAATGGGTTTACGTTCACGACATGGCGGCGGGAGGCGCAGTCATTGCGAAGTCCAACGCGCACCAAACCCGACGCTTTTGCGTAGGTTTGATGCACTCCGTCGTTTTTGTTGACTTCACGTGTGTGACGAGCCGTGCAATTGTGGTGCAAAGTGTCGCGTCGGATGGCACGGCCGTGCTGTGGACACTCACCAACATCGCTCCGCCACACGCGCCGGCGTCATCCTCCGACGATGGGAGCACGAATCCTGCCGGTGGGGCAGTCGGATCGGCAGGTCCCCTGCTCCCAGAACGACGACGTATCACGGTATCAGGTGGGAACGACGCGGATCGAGCTGGTGGGAGCGACGCGCCGCCGATCCTCACCCCGCCACTCACGAGTTTTGGAGCGATCATGGGAATGGCCGATATGGCGTCTCGCGTGATCTCCCCCTGGTTGCCAAAAGGCGGACGGGCCGCGACCTCGGCCATGCTCAACAGCATGTGGGCAAGGCTGCCCTCGTGGCCTGCGTCGTTCACCGCCACGGCCACGGATCCCATGAGCCCGGTCACGGCGCGGCACGCCGCTGCCTGGGCCCGTGCTCGGAGCGACCGCTTTCGGCGGGTCGCCATCACAGAGCACGGAGAGGAAGTGGACGATCGAGCACCCGCTGAAAGTTTTCGAACCGTTTCAGAGCTCAAGTATCAGCTCGCTCTATCAAACTTGCTTTCCGTATCCTTGTTGAACCTTGCGGTGGAAGAGTGATCGACGTTATTCTGGTCATCGTGGCTGTGACTCTCTCACAACTTTTCGTTGCCGTCGTATTTCCTTCTTTTCGTTTGTTCTTTTATTTAGAGGCGGGCGCCTAGCTCGAGAATATCTGCGGCTTTTTTTCAGTGCAGACTCCCACGCTCGAAAAGCGACGGTAGCACACACACTCTTTTTTCCCCCTACACATCGTACCCCATCCGATGCGGCGTAGCCGCGTAGTGCATGTCACCCTTGTTGCTTCACTGTTGCTGCTGCTGTGCGCAACGGCGGTCGTTTGCGCCCGTCGCATTCGCCATGTCGTGGTGCTGATGGAGGAAAACCGTAGTTTCGACCACCTCCTGGGCTGGAGGGGCCGAGGAAGCAATGGCCTCAACGGCACGGAGTACAACGACGTCGTGGATCCGGCAACCGGTCGTGTCACCCGAGTCGTGGTCACAGACAAGGCGAAAAATGTGGCGCAATGCGACCCTGACCACGACTTGCCTCCGACATCGGAGAAAATTTTTGGCGTCTGGAGCTTTACACACAACCGAACGGCCGTGGAAAGTATGTCCGGGTTCGCTCAGTTTGAGGACACCCGCGCTCGGAAGGATCACCATGGGAAGGATGAGTCCAATTACTGCGGCGTCATGGACATGTTCTCGACCAAGCATCTACCAGTGCTCAATGCGTTGGCCGATGAATTTTTATTGATGGACCGGTTCTTCGCGTCCGTGCCCGGCCCAACGTGGCCTAACCGGCTGTTTCATCTCACTGGCACCTCGGCGGGACTGACCGAAACTAGCAATCCATGGTATCGTGGCGTGACGGGGAAATTGTTTCCGCAACGAAGCATTTTCGACCAAATACGGGAAGCCGGCTTGACGTGGAGGAACTATGTCAACGACACACCCTGGGAACTCATGCTGGACGGGGTCGCGTCGTACCCGGAAAACGTGGTGCTGTTGAGCAAATTTTTCGAGGATTGCGCTGTGGGCGAGCTTCCAGCGTTCAGCTTCATCAACCCGCGCGCCGGCATCAACTTCACCTCCAAACACGGTAGCAATGATCAACATCCGGACCACGACGTTTCCCTAGGCGAAGCGCTCGTGAAGGACGTCTACGAAGCCGTCCGGTCCTCACCTCGCTGGAATGAAACGCTATTCATTGTCACGTACGATGAGCACGGCGGCTTCTACGACCATGTGCCTCCGCCTCGCGTGGGCGTGCCACCGCCCGGAGACGGCGAAGCATCGTATCCTGACCAGTTTGGGTTCGACCGCCTCGGCATTCGCATCCCTACGCTGCTGGTGTCGCCCTGGGTGTCGCGAGGCAGCGTGGTATCTTCGCCTCCGGACGCGGCAAAGCCGTTCCGCACGTCTGAATTCGACCTCACGTCCATCATGGCCTCAGCACGGGAGTTGTTAGCGGAGAGTTACAACATACCACATTTGGCCACTGACGTCCTGACGGAGCGGGACCGCTGGGCCGCACGGTTCACGTTTGCATTAAATGAGCCGAACCCGCGGTCAGACTGTCATGCATCTTCCGGACCCCTTACCTCCTACCGCCCTCGACGCAGCGCGAGAAGGCGACCTGCCTATCAACCATTTGCAACGTCACATGGTCGAGGTCCATCGACACTTATCTGGTCTCCCAGATCCGCTTCGTGTCGGCTCGGCATCGGGGCATGGGCCTCACATTCCAGTGGTGGATCGTCAAAAGCACGTCAGCCCGTGGTTGCAACGTGCGTTCCAGTGGCACAAGCGGCGTACGTCCGAGTGGAAGTCGTCCAAGGCGATGATGCAGTCGCTCCTCTCCGATGGAGAAAGGGATCCTCTCCGCCGCCCCTCCTCCTTCTCCCGCGAGGAACACCACCCTCCGCCACACGCGCCGTTGAATTTGACGGTCATGTGTGAACCACTCATTGGCATGTCGTCCGCCTCGCACGCTGCGAACTACAGCATCGCGGCCTACTTGGCGTCGAACTGGACCGTCAGCCTCTCAGATGGCGTGCCGTTCCGAACGGTATCGACGTTGGTGCCAAGAACGCAAAATGGTCTCGTACCGGTCGTAGTGTGCCTCGACGTCTTGACATCGGCGCCGGTCGTGGGCACGCGCGTGGGGGTGTCCAGGTGCCATCCGGATCCGAGTCCGTAGACAAACCGCGACAAGCAGCAGCAC
>ERZ1292633.452-Hain-H41-02um-R1-452-length-48833-cov-14_pt1 | contig 48833 bp, 55 predicted proteins | sample MGYA00564406_ERZ1292633 | MGnify/ENA primary metagenome ERZ1292633 (study PRJEB36523, sample SAMEA6512639) | groundwater metagenome | collected 2019-01-08 | study: AquaDiva: Metagenomics assemblies of 32 groundwater samples | reverse complement strand
CCCAAAGTCATGCTTCAACTCATACCCCGCTGGCTCTGCCGCGGGGTTCTTGATTAATTGATATTGCTTTTGAAGAATAGATTTTCATAATAGAAACCTTCTTTGTATAATTTAGCAACTCCACTTCGAGAAGGATAAAAAATTGTCGATGCATTTTTTTTCACTGTCGCAATTTTTATTTTGGGTTCAATTAGAATTCCTATTGAAAATAAACAGGCCGAGTTTTTTGATTTTAAAACCCGCTTTATTTCCGAAATAGTTTGAATATCGTTTTTTTTCGCCGTGTTAAAATTAATGGTAAAATTGTTAATAACTAGATCTATGGTCTTATTAAGAAAAGGAAGAAGGTTCATATCTGCTTGAATAACTTTATAATTTTTAGATGGAAATCTTTTTTTGATATACAGTTTATAATTCGAAACCACCAAAGGATTTATATCTATCAGCAATAATTTGTCGTCAGGATTATTTCTGACAGAAATAAGTTTATCAAGTATATCGACATTTGTTTGATAACTTGAGCCCTCGACTAGAATAGTGATTGGTTTTGTGCTGGACATAATAGTTTTAAGAATGCTCATTGTCTTCACACTTTTTTTTGCTGCTTTAAACAAATGAGACAAATTATTTTCTGGTTTTGATACTTTATGCATAGTTTAATTTTTGTAAGCTAATTTTAGCATAAAGAGCATATTAGTAGTTAAAAGGGGTGTTTATTTAAGCTTTTGTCTTGTTCTTGTTCTCTAGACACGGTAGAATAAAAGAAGATATTTTACTACTCCCTTATGGCAGGCGAAGAACTATCCAGAAGACTTACAGAGGCTGCAAAAAAGGTGGCAGAGCAAGCTACGCAACAAAAGGCTGAGCAGTCACAATCTGCCGAAAACGCATCTGTCGAAAATGTAGCACCCAGTAATGTGCATGAAGTGCCTGCCGAACGGATGGTCGAGTTTACCAATAAACTGTCTCATGGAGTATCCGAAGCTGCACAAAAAATAATTGGAGCAGGTGAGTACCCACAAGACGAGCGCGTGTTTTCTATCGTCGAGTCGCTTCTTGGGGCTGACGAGGCGATGCTTTCAGACAGCGCGTACATGCGTACGATTGGAGAGAAGCTAGCGACCGTTGTAAACGAGACAGGATACTTTAGCGACACAGGGGTTGAAGCACGGAAATATCTTCATCGTATTATTGCAGAAAATCCAAGCTTGGAAGATCTCCGTTTACGAGCCATGCCGGAGGTTTCTGGAGGATCTGGAGTAGCTGACCCGAATGTAGAGGATGATGCGGATGGCATAGAAGAATATGGCATCTCAGATCCTGAGTACAGAGAACAAGTCAGACAACTCTACGATGAGCCAAACGAGTCCATGCTCAAAGACACACCGGTTGGCAAAGAGCTTAAGGATTTGCAGTACAGACTAGAAGTCGACCCAGAGTCACTTTTTCGTGATCAGCGCATGGTGGATCAAGTGGTCACCCGTATAGTGACTGCAGGTCAGAGAGAGAATTTAGACCCCAAGCTCGTTCGTGAAGCAGTAAGTCGTGCCAGAGCGCTCGAGGGATGGGTAGCTGAGAAAAACGAAGCGCTTGAAACACGCGGACTTATCAGGTGGTCAGATGTTAAAGGTGATGCTCCCAAAGGTGTCGAGCATGCGGACAATCAGATATTTGGCTTTCGAGATATCTCTAAAGATGAAATTGATAAATACTTCAAACGTGGTGCGGAGGGAGAGGCTGATTGGTACTTTAACTTTATCGATCAAATTTATTCTCTCGGTCGTGAAGAGTCCCGCCCCGGTCTTACCCACGAGCAACGCTTCCAAGAATTTAAAGATTACTTGGTATGGAAGTATGGGGATGAATATCACCTCGCTGTGCAACTGTATCAGAAGCACTGGGATAGCCGCGGACAGTTTGAATATGCAGTCAAGGGACTTATGTATAACCCTGGGGATGTGAAAGATCGTTTGAAAGCCATGTCGCTTCTAACTGGTGCGGATCTAGATCATCTCTATAAAAACTTTAATAACTCTAACGTTGCTTATAACCTCTATGAGCATGTCATGTTTGAGACGATGGCAGAGAAGCGCAGGAAATATGGTGAGGCGGTCAAGTATATGAAGGAGTCGACTTCGTGGAAGGGTGAGCGTTTTGAGTCACGCGACAAATTATTAGATAGATTAAAGAGTAAACAGCGAGAAGAAGGGGTCAATGATAAAGGAGAGCGAACACAAAGTTCGCTTACTATTGAGGATCAAAAGCTCATGTATGAAATACAAATCAAGAGAGATTTAGCGGCTGAAGGTGTCATGTTGTGGGATGACGATGTGCAAAGTTATACTGAGCTTCACATCACGCTTTCTAAATTGCAACACGAGCGTGAAGGGTTGATGAAGAAAAAAGATGGTGGCGAGCCGCTTACAGAAAAAGAGATGGATCAGCTTCACGAAGTAGATAGGTTGTATCAAATTTATGCTAAACGTGACCATGTCCTTAATGAAAACTTCACGCAGGAGCTGTTGCAGACCAGAGGGTTGTCTCCTGTCGATATAGAGGTTCGTAAACGCATGACTGAGTACTACAAGAGTACCCACGACGGGAAAGAACCACCTGAATACGAGGTGCGTATGGCGCTTTGGGCTGCGCGTACTGCGATGATTGGATCAGGTCGTATGGCTATGATCGGCGCGATGATGTCAATTCTTCCTGGGGTTGAGTATCAAGCTTCAGGAGGGAAGCATGTAATGAGAGCTCCAGCATTTGAAGATTTGCAGCGTATTTTTAATCCAGAAGCATTCGCATCACGATTTAGTATTGGAGGAGATTTTGGGTTAGTGGCACGCAATGTATTTCGCAAGAACTTACTCAATACAAAAGGAATCGATCAGAAAAAAACGAGCTGGATAGGGAAAAAGATCAACAGCTTGTTTGGTAATGGTGAAGAATCGTCTCATGGGAAACTCAGTCACTCCAAAGAATGGGCACACGCTAAGCACGAAGAGCACGATCCGATCAAGTTAGCCGCTATGGAAACAGCAGAATTTGCAGAAGACGTTAGCGGTATATCGTTTAGCGAGTTGTTGGGACCTGGATTTATGAACACTGGTGGACATTATGATGGAGGCGCTTGGCGTTTAGAAAAAGGCGTATTTGATGAGTTAAAAAATAAAGTTATGGATATGAAAAAGTTGCCAGAGGGCGCAACACTTTTGGATAATCAAGCATTGTCAATACAGATTTTAACCGCAGCAGATGCGTCAGAGCGGAAGCCAATCCTTGACCGAATGCTTAGACGTAACCCCTCGAAATTTTTGGAGTTATTGCAAGAAGATTCAGAAAAGATATTACAAAAACATAACGTAACGCATGAAGAGTGGGGACAGTTCAAGGAAGCTCTTTCGTTGGCAGAGTTAAAGCTTGCACATGAGAAGGAATGGCAGTTTGCCAGAGTTGACATGGCAGATAAAAAAGATTTTGACGCGTTAGTTTCGCCATTTCTCAAGACGCTTGGCATGGAGGATGCGGGCCGTCAAAAAAACTTGCGACAAGTGATTACCGATATGCAATCAGTAATGTATGAGAAGCGAAAAGTAGAAACTGGTGGTGGAAAAGTTTATTTTACAAAAATGGATGCTGTGGCTGACCTAAAACTACCATTGACCATGAGTCTAACGGATTTTGATTGGAAAGAATCTAATTTTTATCAACTTGGGACTGTTGCTATGCATAGAAAGATTCGTGATATCGGTGCGCAAATGCGAGCGCGTGACGCCATCCTTGGCATTATATCGAATCAAGAGATGGTGCTCTCACCCAATGATTATACAAAGACACTTGAAAAGTTTAGAGAAGTACGCGAGGCGATTATCGACTATTCTGGAGCAGATGCAGCTGAGGCGACGGTGAAAGAATTAGCCCGCGTCTTTTTGGAGATGAACAGACACAGACACCTTAATTTGCAATGGATTCCTGCCGACGCTGGATCATGGTTACTAAGACAAATAGGTGAGTGGGATCTTCGTAGATTTAAGAATAATACGTTTATGGAGAAAGTCGCCGGCAAAGAGCGATGGCACAAGCTCTCTGAGAGCAGTTTTCTTCATTGGCCACATTCAGCAGCTGAATATATTTCCTATTCCGTGCGCTACACAGGCGGTCACGGCAATGCGTTTGATGAAAACAAGATGGAAGAGGTGATAGCTACAATGGAGGAAATGGGGCTTTTTATCAATCACCATGAATATGGGCATGATTTGCGAAATGAGTTTAACACAAGGCTCGGGACTCGGCTTTGGTCACAAGTGCGTAAGTACTGGTTTATGTTGTTTGCAGTAACCGTTGGAATTGCTGCACTTCAGGGTATAGAGGATGAGAAGAAAAACATCGGCGGCGGAGGTCATTAACGTAACACTTTTTAGTGACCCTCGGTTTGTCCGCCACCTGTAATCGTCCCAAATCCTCCTTGTGCACCTTGTCGTATGACTTGCTGTGGAGACCTTGTGTCTGGCTTGTGGCGTATGGCTCCAGCAATAAAGCTTCCTTGGTACGCGATGTTCATGATAGACCCAACACCCTGTCCTAGTGGACCAAAGATTGGTCCAAGACCACCAGGGATTGCTGGTTCTGCTTTCATGGATTTTTGTATGCCCGCGACAAACGTGGGGATGACGAGTATCATACCAAGTCCGATGATGCCCGCCATACCATATGCGCCTCCACCACCAGAGAGAAGAGGTGGAGCCCATATAGATGTCGCGTTTGGTTGGTAGGTGAGTATAGCTGCAACAAGAAGGAGCATGATTGTAATCGGAAATACAATAACTTTTGACAAAAGATGTCGAAACCACGAACTAAATGAGGTAGACCCCGGAATTGCCTCCAGAGCTAATTGAAAGGGTGCGGTAAGAAGCGAGATGATGATGTTTATATATGCATCGATAAGCATAAAAACGATTCGAATAAATCCAAAGAGTAAGACAAGAAGTATTATTAATACCAAAAGCCCCGGACCACTAAAGATGGTAAGCCCTGCGACAAGCCCCTTTGTGCCACCAATAAGAAATCCAAGAATTCCAGTAAGAGCGTACCCTGCAATTTTTGCTCCCGGACCTACGCCCGCACCAATATCGTCCCACGCGTTGAGGCCACTACCAAAGAAGAATTTGGTCATACCCCATAGACCACCGTTGAAAATCATGTCCGTTGCCTCTTTTGTGGTGTATGTAAGGTTCACGCCAATCTTATCAAGCAGTGAGTTTACGAGGTTGTTATTAAGTACTGCGTCTGAGACATTGGTGAGAGTTGTTCCGACGGTTCCATCTCCAACTGTTGCGCTTATGGCTACTCTCGGAGCATTGGAAAGGCTCATGGCATTTCCGATTGTATCACCAGTAGCTGAGCTAATCATAGAAATGATGAGTGCAATCAGTAAATACATGCCATCAATGACAAGTCCTACGATTGCGTAGGAGAACGTGACCAAAAGAAGCGCAACCACAATACGTGGAATAGAATTTTGTACCGTAACGACGGTTTTAGGGTCAATTTTCTTGCGAAACATTACCATGAGTCCGACAGCTATAAGAATGACGGCAAGTATGCCATAGGAGATGTCACGAAAAACTTTCCAAAGGGGGAGAAGCGGGGATAAGCCCGAGAAGCCGATGCCCTGTGCCATGGCTTGTCTAGGAATGAATCCTAAAGTTCTTCCTAAATCGAGAGCATACTCCTTTGTAGAAGCGGGCGGGTTGGTGTACATGGCAATAATAGATCCGGACAGTCCACTTAAAGCGCCATGTTGAAAGTTTAGCGGGACTGCGGCTCTACTTGGGTCGCTTGTGTCCCACGCACCACCAATCATTATTGCCAGAGAGTTAATGCTGTTGACCGTTGTCGCAAATTCCGATCCTTCTTTGTTAAGCGCTCCTTCATTTGATTTCTTAAGAATTTGTGTGAAGCACGACATTGATTGACCGATCCATGAACATTCTTCTTGTGCGGGTGTAGTTTCTGGAGTTGGAGCTTCTGCATACACATCATCAGGAACAATAAGAGCGAAAAATGCTAAAAAGATTGTTGCAATAAGATATTGTATCGTGTGACGATGCATAAAATTATTATCTCAAAACGTACTCTGTGGCGCAATGACCGTAACGTTTTTTATTGAAACTCAGGAATAGAAAATGTGGTGATGCTCTCGATTCCTGTGAATTTACCGATGAGATTGATGATAAGATATGCCGCAGACATGATGACAAGTCCCATAATGGCTTGGCTTATGGTGCCTCGTGCCTGTTCGAGTTTTTTAGGGTCCCCTGATGAGAAGAGAAAGTTAAATCCACCGACTAAGAGCATAAGAAAGAGCCCGATGCCTCCAAAGGCAACAACTGCACGAACGATATTACCAAAGAGCGGCACGAGACAGGAAAGTGTCGCAACGCCTTCAGAATTCGGTACGCCTTCAGCAAAGCAAGTAGAATCCCAAGTAGCCATATATAAATACTAGCAGAAATTAATACGGTTTAGGGAAGTTTAGACTTCCACCGATGATCTGCACGCCCAAGAAGTTTTGGACGAGATTCATGATAGCCCACGCAGCGCCGACGATGATAAGACCAACGATTGCATGGGTAATTTTGTTTCTCGCTTCTTCCATTCCAGCCTTGTCGCCACCTGAAGTAATCCACTTTATGCCACCCAACAGAAGATACATAAATGCCAAAAGGGCTGCGATAATCATGATACTTCCAACAGTTGCAGAAATAAGTTGACCAATATCAGTAATCTTTATTATGTCTGTCGGCTGCTTAATTTCGAGTTTGGCTTGAGCAAATACTTTTTCCATAGTGTATAAATTATATCCTACTTACCATTCTTGCGCAAGAAATCAAGTTCTGTCAAGGACTAGCTACCTACGGTAGGAATTGGTATGTTGGGAAAATCGATCCCGACAAATTGTCCAACAAGTACAGTAATAGCCCACACCGTACCGACTATGATAAGGCCGATAAGGGCGTTGGTAATTTTGTCTCGTGCGGACGTAAGCTTGGTTTTATCGCCACCAGAGGTAATCCAGTCAAATCCCCCAAGCAATAGATACAGAAATGCAACCATGAAGCACATGATTATGATGGCGCCGATTATCGCACCAAGGACTGCGCCTATCGCTGACGAGCCGGCCTCTTGACCTCCTTGTCCGAGATTGCCAGGGAGTACGGGGTTGGTGATTTGTGCGAGTAGTCGGTTTGTCATACGTTTATTGTGACAGACTGTCCATGATACCGCCCGGATTTGAAAGGGTGAAGTCAACCCCGAAGAATTGACCAGCCAGAGAGAGGATTGCCCACCCTATAACAAGGACAATGAGTCCGATAAGTGAGTGCGTTATCCTATCTCTTGCTGATTGAAGCTTGGCCTTGTCGCCACCAGAGGTGATCCAGTTAAATCCACCGATTAAGAATTGAAAAATAAACCATATAAATCCTGATATGGTCATAAATCCGATAATCGAGGAAATAAGTTTGGTTATGTTTTGTAAGCCTTCGGTGCCGCTGGACACATTGGCAAATGGTCCCAGCCCGCCGCCCTCGCCAATGCGTCCTAATTCTTGTGCAAATATTTGTTGTATCATTGTGTAGGACCAACGATCGTTGGATTTAATATAAATGTTGCATTGCCAAAAAGTAATTGACCTATGACTGCCGCGAGTGCGAAAGACCCGACGATAACAATCAGACCCAAGAGTGAATGCCAAATTTTATCCCACGCAGCACTCATAGCCTTACTGTCCCCTCCTGCGTTCATATATTGAAACCCAGCGATGATGAAATTAAAAAGCGCAAAGATGCCACCCCCGACAAATACGAGCCGAAGGACGTTGGTGACGAGTAATCCAAATCCGCCAAAGACGCTGGCATACCCAGTACCAGCAAGTGGGCTGGTGACAGATCCAACAATAGGTTCCATAAAACTATTATAATCCAGAATTCAAAATCTCGATACCTGTGATCTTTTGTAGGATTTCTACAATCCAAAAGGACGCAAAGACGACAAGAAGCCCCACCACTGCACCGGTGAGTGCTGCTTTTCCTTTTTCTGTCTGTTTAGGATTGCCCGCTGAAGAGATTATGGTAAATCCGGCAAGCACCATAATAAATAAACTTACAATTCCAGCTGCGACGAAGAGATTAGAGACGATTACCTGTGTAAATCCGCCAAACGTGGTGATGGTTGATGGGGCAAGTTCAGAGAGTGATACTTCCATATGATAAGTGTACGATAAAGTCGCATACAATCTCAATATCTTGTATACTTCTAAGACCTTTATGAACGATGCCGCCCTCATTTCCCAGCTTTTGTCGAAAGATCGTCGGAGTGCTGGAATCTTTTATAAGGCGTATGCACCCAAAATTAAACGCTATGTGCACGCAAAAGTGGGTGTGTATGAGGACGCAGAAGATTTAGTTCAAGACATATTGTATGCGTTTCTTGAGGCTGCTCGCGATTTCCGAGGAAATAGTAGTATACAAACATACCTGTATTCGATCGCGCATCATAAAGTCATTGATTATTACCGCAAAAAAAAGATCAAACAACTCGTGTTTTCGCAAGTTCCCCAGCTAGAATCATTGATTTCGCCGCTTCTTGATCCTCAAGCGCAATTAGATGCGACGTTGGTAAAAGAAAAGATCCAACAGGTGCTAGGCACACTGCTTCCTGTGCATCGGACGGTACTTCTCTTGAAGTATCTTGATGGCGTGTCGGTGTCGGGAATTGCCAAACAGCTGTCTATTACGTTAAAAAGCGCTGAATCGCGATTATTTCGTGCAAGACGTGCGTTTGTGCAATCATTTTTATCCTTATAATATGGTAGACGCATTATTCACCAATTTTATTAAACGATGGGAAGAGGTGACGGAGTTGCCGCCACAAAGACTCGGGAAGTTTACTGGGGTATATAAAATGTTTACGGGCAGAGTGAAAACGATGCCGTGGATTGCATTTTTTGTGGTAAGCGCCTTGGTGGTTGGATCTGTGTACTTCTTTTTAGGTTCAACGATTGTTTGGATTGTGACACTTCTCCAGCGCGGGTTTTAGCTCCAATTTACGACTAGTATATATGTTAGTTGAGCTACTACAATCAGGCTTTTCATTTTTCAGGCACGTGAAAGGTATCATTGTTTCGCCGTATGAGACGTATAGAGACATCGAGAAACGAGGGCGAACGGGAGAACTTCTCTATATTGGACTGTTGGTTGGGTTGTATTTTTTCTTTTCTAGTATCGTAAAGACTGCATCGTTTCATCCGCTCCTGTTGTCTCGAGTAGCATTTGTACTTTTTGTCGCGGCGCTTAGCGGGTTTGGACTCATGGTGTCCTTGTTTGTCGTGGTTGGGCGATCATTAGGGACGAAGGCAAGCATTGAGCGACTAAGTCTATTGTGGGGGTATACACTGATCCCTACCGTCGTATGGTTTTTGTTTACATCTTTTTTATATGTACTCATTCCGCCGCCACGAACGACGGCGTTTACCGGTGTGTCGCTAAGTGTTGTATATCTTGTGGTATCAGCGATGATTTTTTGGTGGAAATTGACGCTCTCATATTTGACCTTGCGGTTTGGTCTCAAGCTTGATTTTGGAAAGATATGTATTATAGCCTTGGTTTCTGTGCCCGTGCTTTTGTTGTGGTCATACCTTTTATATATTCTTGGTATTTATAAAGTTCCATTTTTATGAACCTACGATTATTATCATCAGCTAAATCGCGCCGGGAGGCAGTAGAAAAAGAAACACAGGTGTCTCTGGCAAATATTGGGTCATTTACTCTTGATGAGTCTGTTGCGAGCACAAGAAATTGTGAAAACATGATCGGAATCGCACAAGTTCCCATGGGTGTCGCTGGGCCATTACGCATTGAAAAGAGTGAGTATTATATCCCCCTTGCGACGACAGAAGGCGCACTCGTCGCGTCTATAAATCGTGGGTGTAAAGCAATTACAGAAAGTGGCGGAGCATCGGTTCTCTCTGTACGCGTTGGCGCTACGCGTGGACCGGTTTTTAAAGTGAAAAATATGGGAGAAAACTCTAAATTGTTTGATTTTCTTGAGGCGCACAAAGATGATTTTGATAAAATCGCGCGGACTACGTCAAAGCACATTGCGTTAACAGGGGTTGAAACAAACAGCGTCGGACTTTATCGGTTTGTTCGATTTATTTTTGATACGCAGGACGCGATGGGTTTAAACATGGTGACGATAGCGACAAACGAAATTGTGCAGTTTATTGAACATGAAACCAGCGCGGTGTGCACGAGTTTATCAGGAAATTATTGTGTGGATAAAAAACCATCATGGTTAAATTTTACGCATAATCGAGGGTTTGAAGTGTGGGCAGAGGTGGTGTTGCCCAAAAATGTAATCCATGATGTTTTGCATACAACTTCACAAAATGTTTATGAAACATGGTTGTCAAAATGTATGTACGGAAGCGCTATGAGTGGGTCCATGGGGTTTAATGCACAATATGCAAATGTGCTTGCAGCCACATTTATCGCCACAGGACAAGATCCTGCACACGTTGCGGAATGTTCTATTGGTATCACAACAACTGAGATTCAAGAAGAAAATCTGTACGTCAGTATATATCTGCCGGACCTTATGGTGGGTACAGTCGGCGGCGGTACGGGGCTTGCAACACAGAAAGAGGCGCTATCGATCGTTGGAGCAACAAACAGCAAACACTTTGCTGAAATTATCGGTGGCGCTGTGTTGGCGGGAGAAATTTCTCTGCTTTCGTCACTGAGCGAAGGGTCACTTGTCAAAGCGCATCAAACATTAGCAAGAGGAAAAACTATATGATCGGCATCGTTTCATACGGCACATATATTCCTATGTATAGACTCTCTGTTTTGGAGATTGCGAAAGCGTGGAATAAAGATGGACCTGAAATAGAAAGAGCATTAGGCGTCATAGAAAAAGCAGTGCCTTCCTATGACGAGGATGCGGTGACGATTGCTATAGAAGCGGCGCTTTCAGCATACAGGAATACATCAGTGCGGCCTGAAGACACTGATGTGTTATTGGTCGGAAGTGAGAGTCATCCATATGCGGTAAATCCAACTGCGACAATTGTCGGTGAATTTGTAGGATTTAGTCATCAGTATTTAGCATCAGATATGCAGTTTGCTTGTAAGGGTGGGACAGCTGCGATGCAGGCTATCGCAGGATTAGTGGCAGCAGGTCACGCGAGGGTTGGGTTGGCTATTGGTGCTGACACCGCACAAAGTAAGCCACACGATGTCTTGGAGTATGCGTCGGCGGCAGGAGGTGCGGCATACTTACTTGGTAAAGAAAACCTTGTCGCGAATGTATTAGCAGATACATCGTACTCATCTGATACGCCTGATTTTTGGCGACGTGATGGTATACGATATCCCTCACACGCCGGAAGATTTACTGGGGAGCCAGCATACTTTACCCATGTGATAGGGGCAGCTTCACAGCTCCTTTCGATGTCAAAACTAAAACCTTCTGACTTTGCCCACTGCGTGTTTCATATGCCCAACGGCAAGTTCCCGAAGGATGTTGCCAGGCGTTTAGGATTTACCACGGCACAGGTAGAAGCATCACTTACAGTACAATCTGTGGGCAATTCGTATTCTGCCACAGCCCTTTTAGGACTAGCGGCGGTTTTAGATATCGCTAAGCCACACGAGAAAATATTCGTCGTATCATACGGGTCGGGGGCCGGCAGTGACGGGTTTATTTTTGAAACGACAGAGGCGTTGGTTGCACTACAACAAAAAAGAAAAGCACTAGCAGATCGTGTGATTGACCACATTGCTGCCCGCATGCCCATTGATTATCTGACGTATTTACAAAAAACGCATAAAATATGAAATCATTGTCTGTATCAGTTATCGGGGTCGCGACCACACAGTTTGGAGAATTGTGGGGCGTGTCGCCGCGACAGTTAGCACAAGATGCAGTGACACGAGCGGTACGTGATGCAGGTATATCACTTGAAAAGGTGCAAGCGTTGTTTGTCGGAAACATGCTTTCAGGCATGCTTGGTGGACAAGAACACTTAGGGGCTTTTTTTGCAGATGAGCTGAATTTACCCGTGCCAGCGTTTAAAGTAGAAGGCGCGTGTGCCTCGGGAGGCCTTGCTATGCATATGGCGGTCAATGCGCTACTGTCAGGGCAATACGAGACGGTTGTTGTATTGGGAGTAGAGAAGATGACTGACCATAAACCAGAAGATGTGGCAACAGCACTGATGGGCGCTGGATCAGATGAGGAGCGTACGTCTGGGATAACATTTCCGGGACTATATGCGATGTTGGCAAGGATGCACATGGATACGTATGGGACGACCAAAGAGCAGTTAGCAAGTGTCGCTGTAAAAAATCATTATCACGCGACATTAAATCCCAATGCGCAGTTTCACAATGCAATTACGGTGGAGCAGGTGTTAAGGAGTACGTGTATTGCAGACCCTTTGCGACTATTGGATTGTTCACCTATATCCGATGGTGCAGCAGCTGTTGTACTCACCACTGCTAAAAAAGTCGATGGGAAAAAAGCAGTTCGTATACTCGCATCTACAGTTGGTACAGATTCGTTAGGTCTTTCTCGAAGAAAAAGTCTTACAAGCCTTAAGGCTACCAAAGACGCTGTGGATCGTGCCTATAGCCAAGCAAATATTGCCCCAAAAGATATAGATGTTGCAGAAGTACATGATTGTTTTACGATTGCAGAAATTATTGCGATGGAGGATTTGGGGTTTTTTCCAAAAGGCAAGGCTTCTGTAGCGATTCAACGAGGAGAGACGAGACTCGGGACGTCAAAACACCTCGTCGTCAATCCATCGGGAGGACTTAAGGGTTGTGGTCATCCAGTGGGTGCGACAGGAGTCAAACAAATCGTTGAGTTGGTTGAGCAATTACGGGGGTCGGCTACTACTCGGCAAGTTAAAAACGCCAAGATTGGTTTAGCGCAAAATGTCGGTGGCAGTGGTGCGACAGCAGTCATTCACATTTTACAAAAATAATATATGCAATCACCGGTTAAATTATGGAGAAATCAAAAGTCGATAACGAACCTTGTTGGGCTTGAGGGAACGGTTGAGACGTGGACAATTATTCGCGTACCTCCTGCAGGATTCTCTGATCAAGCGCCGTATGCCGTTGTCCTTGTGAGACTAGAAACGGGAGAGTCTATAGATGCACAGCTTGTCGATAGTTATAAAGATTCTTTATTATTTGTTGAGAAAGGTATGCGCGTACGGGCACTCATACGAAGGATAACGCACCCTGATCATGACGGGGTCATAACGTATGGCATAAAAGTGAAGCCTGTTTAAGGCTTCACCCTGAGCAAGGTCGAAGGGTCTATATATGAAAAAGGTAACCGTATCAGCACCAGCAAAGCTCCATTTAAGTGGTGAACATGCTGTTGTGTACGGTAATCCTGCCGTGTTAGTCAGTACATCAAAACGGCTCTATATCACCCTGTCGCAAGACGCATTTTCAAAATCCATAGTGCTCTCGGAATTAATCACTACGGATTCTTACGTCGGCCATATTGTAAAAATATTTGAGACACATATATCGCACGTTGTTTCTAAAGACATACATGTTGGTATCGTGTCCGATGTCCCTATTCGTGCAGGTATGGGATCATCAGCTGCCTTTGCCGTGTCATTTGTTGGCGCACTGATGGCGTTTTATGACAAAGAATGGAATGTGCAAAAAATAAATGAAGTAGCATTTTTGGCTGAAGGATTTATTCATACAAATAGTTCAGGAGGAGACACAGCAATTGTTACGCATGGAGGATTATTGTGGTACCGAAAAGAATTAGAGTACTTAAAGACATTTTGGTTACTCTCCTATAAAGTGCCCAAAAATTTCTCACCTATGACACTTATTCATACTGGGCGCACAGAATCAACGGGTGATCTCGTGGCGTTGGTTGCCAAGAAAAAAGCATTACATCCAAAAGAATTTATTCAAACATTGTGGGAGTTTCAATCAGTGACAAAAGATATGGTTGCCTCTATCCATGATGAGAATGAAGGACTTTTTATTGACTCTGTAAAGAAAAACGAGATGCTTCTTGAGAAGCTTGGCGTGGTGTCCGTGTCTACCAAAAAACTTATACGAGAGATAGAGGCATTAGGTGGAGCAGCAAAGATCAGTGGCGCTGGAGGGATTATGACAGGATCAGGTACAGTGCTTGCTATACACAAAGATCCAACCGTTATTGAGAGTATTGCCAAGAAGTACGCGTACCCCTTTTCTCACGTTGTGCTGTCCGGTATTGGTGTTCGGCTCGAACAGGCGGTGGCATGAAAACGGTCACAGCGTCAGCCCCAGGTAAACTTTTGCTTCTTGGTGATCACGCAGTGGTATATGGATTCCCCTGTATCGTGACAGCTGTAGATCAGCGCATGGTAGTAACAGTGAGTACGTTTGATAAGGATGGAGTGTTTTTTGATGTCGGTGACTCTGATACGAAGTTTTTAGAGGCATGTGTGACGATAGTCAAAAAACATTGGGGAGACATTTCTCATATATCCGTGCAAACAAAGAGTGAGTTCTCCCAAACAATGGGACTTGGTTCGTCTGCCGCTGTGACGGTTGCATTCCTTTTTGCTCTTGCAAAATTTTTGGATAAACCACTTCCTCCTATGGATCTTTTTCGTATGGCATATGACGCTGTGTTACTCGTTCAGGGGGTCGGATCTGGATTTGATGTCGCTATTGCTACGTATGGTGGCACTATTCGCTATATCATCGGCGGGAAAGAAATTGCGCCAATCGATGCGAGTGCGCTACCAATAGTCGTAGGGTACACAGTGGTGAAAGCTGATACGACAACGATAGTAAAAGAGGTGAAGAAAAAATATGAAAAAAACAAAGAAAAAATGATGCGAATATTTGAAGCCATAGGTGGATTGGTCGATCAGGCAGTTCCTCGATTTGCGGACAAGGATTGGGAGCGCGTTGGTAAGTTTATGGATTTTGATCAAGAATATCTTCGCGATTTAGGTGTCAGTAGTGAAAAGCTTGAAGCGCTCATCGTTGCAGCAAAACAGGCGGGTGCATTGGGCGCTAAATTATCCGGAGCAGGAGGTGGGGACTGTATGATTGCTCTGGTAACAAATGATACAAGAAAATTTGTTGAAAGTGCCATAGAAAAAGCCGGTGGACAGGTTATGCACATTAAGCCTAACGCAGTTGGAGTGAAAGTGGAAACCACAGACAATCAACAAGAATTATTTGTCGTTGTTGATAAAAACGATACCATAATTGAATTCCGTACGAGATATGAATGTCATCATGATCCATCCCTCATTCATCGATCAATAGGTGTTTTGATATTTGATTCGAAAGGCAGGGTTTTATTGCAAAAACGCAGTCAGAATAAAGATACATATCAGGGGTACTGGGGCTTGTCGTGTGCAGGACATGTCGCAAAAGGAGAGACATACGAGAAGACAGTTGTACGAGAACTGCAAGAAGAGTTGGGCGTCTCAATGGAGACTACAATCCATTCGAAGCGAATAGATAAAGACGTGAAAGAAACAGAGATGGAAGTATTGTTTACTGCCAAGTATGATGGACCATTTCATATAAACCCTGACGAGATAGACGATGTAAAATTTTTTGACAAAAGGGAACTAGCTCTTGGTATCGCGTCACATAAACTTAAACTAACAAAAGCAGCATTGGACAATCTAAAAACGATGGGAGTATTGTCATGAAACAGACAGCCCTTGCTCCAGCAAATATTGCATTTATTAAATATTGGGGAAAGGCAGACCCGCCTGACGACGAGGCTGGTGACGCGCTTCGACTGCCTTTAAACGATTCACTCTCCATGAATCTCTCTGGGGCATACACGGTGACCACCGTTGAGTTTTCAGAGACTTTTGTCAAAGACGAAGTGACGCTTTTAGACGGAACGTTTTCTGAAAAAGAAATTGGCAGAGTGGTAAAAGGATTAGATAGAATTCGAGAGAAGGCAAGGAGTAAAGAATTTGCGCGAGTGGTGACGAAAAATACATTTCCAAAAGGTGCTGGATCTGCAGCCTCTGCATCAGGGTTTGCAGCGTTGACTGTCGCGGGATTTGCTGCATTAGGGGTGAAGTTGTCTGAAAAAGAATTGACGATAGTTGCCCGCACGGGATCTGGTTCTGCATGTCGTAGTATTCCTGATGGTTTTGTTGAATGGGTGGGTGGAAAAACGTCAGCTGAATCTTACGCATATTCACTATACCCATCAACGTATTGGGATATTCGAGATCTGCTTGTGATTGTGGATACAAAGATGAAAAAAACATCTTCGACAGGAGGCATGGAAGCCATCAGGACGAGTCCTTATCTTGCCGCGCGACTTTCTGCAATTCCAAAAAGGATTGATGAGATAAAAAAAGCATTCGCAGAGAAAAATTTTATTCGATTTGGTGAAATTATTGAAGAGGACTGCCTCGACATGCACCACGTAATGCAAACGCAAATGCCACCTCTTATGTATTGGAATAACACGACCATTCAAATAATGAATGCAGTCATAGAATGGAGAAAGGCAGGATTACCAGTGTATTTTACGGTTGATGCCGGTCCAAATGTGCATATAATTTGTGAAGGGAAAGATGAGTCTCTGGTGAAGGAAAAAATAGCGACGCTTTCTGGGGTAGAGACAGTAATTTATAATGTACCAGCCAAGGGAGCCAGTCTTACAGAGGCGCATTTATTTTAACGTATGAATCTAACAATTCCTAAGCATGTCGCAATCATCATGGATGGTAATCGCAGGTGGGCAAAAGGAAGAGGTCTGCCTGTTTTGGCAGGCCATAAAAAAGTGGCTGATGATATCCTCATCCCCCTTGTCGAACACGCAGCAGATAGGGGTATTTCTTATATGACATTCTGGGCATTCTCAACAGAGAACTGGCAGCGGGACACAGAAGAAGTGAGCGGGATTATGGAAATATTTCGCCATGTCATAAAGAAGCGTTGGCAGAGACTTCATGAAAAAGGTGTGCGCATCAGGGTAATCGGTGATCTTTCCAAATTTTCAGATGATATAAAAAAATCGCTTGTTGCTGTAGAAGAACAGACAAAAAATAACACAAAAATTACTGCGGTGTTTGCATTAAATTATGGAGGGAGGGATGAAATAAAAAGAGCGGTAGAGAAAGGCGGGGAAAATTTTGAAAAATATTTAGACACACAGGGCATTCCTGACCCAGACATAATTGTCCGAACGGGCGGAGAGCAACGTTTAAGTGGATTCTTGCCGTGGCAAGGCGTGTATAGTGAGCTGTATTTTCCGGCATGGTACATGCCAGAATTCACGCCAGAGAAGTTGGATGAAGTAGTAGAAGAATACGCTGCACGGCAACGGCGTTTTGGGAAGTAGTTTATTGAAATGATCCGCCAGACCCACCGATAGAGCTCCAGCCAAATATATATCCTGCAAGTTGCACAATCCAGTACGCGGCAAAAATAAGAAAAAATCCAATTATCGCATTGGTAAGCCGACCTTTTCCTGATTCCAGTTTTTTGGCATCCCCAGCTGAGGTGAGCATAGTAAAGCCGGCCGCTACGACCATAAGAAGCACGCCGAGTCCTGCAAAGGCAAAAACGTAGGGGAGTGCTGCTTGTACAATGGTGCCAATTTTGGCATCGCCAAAGGCAAAGTCTGCTGGTCCTTCGATTGTATATGATCCAATAGACAATGACTGTGCAAATATTTTTTCCATAGGGATTACAGAAACCCTGGTATACCGAGTATATCAACACCAATAATTTTGAGTATAAAAATCGAGAATATAATAAGAAGCAGGCCTGAGATTGCCCCCCCCAACAGTTCTTTGGCAGCATGTAATTTTTCGGGATTTCCGACGCTTGTCATGGTTTGAAATCCAGAAACAAGAATTAGAAGAAATGCTATGCCACCCCCAATACCGATGCCGAGAGACAAAAATTTTGTGATAAAGTCGCTAGGATTACCCCCTTCTCCGACACAACCAAACGCCGTCCACGCGCCGCCGCTATCAAAGCATTTTGTGCACTCATCGTTTTTGCTAGTCAAAAATTTGCATGCCCCTGTGCCCGTTGACGGTATTGAACCTCCTTGGGCTCCGTTATCGTCGGCCGCATGCGCAGGTTGCGAGAGTTGACTAATGAGTGGCAATAGAAGTGTAAATAATACTGCGGCAAGTCCTAGTAGGATAAATCGTTTCATTTGTATAAGTGTAGCAAAAATTATGCGTGAAAGGAAGATTTGTTTGTTACAATAGACATATCATGACCCGATTGTTTCAGTGTATCGTGTTTTGTTTTTTCTTTATATTTAGTTTATCCTCTCCTGTGGTAGTTTTTGCAGAAGAGTGTGATACCTCTAATTTGTCGTCTATGGGTGAAGGCGATGTCGTGGCAATGTTAAAGAAGTGTCAATCGGCGTGGTCCCAAATGGAAGCTGCCAAAAAACCACATGTCTCTGCCCTCAATAAAATGGAAGCAGATCTTAAACTGTTTCAATTAAAGATTAAGAGTATTGAGAAAGATGTAGCCCAAAAAATAGTGGCAATTGCTGATGGAGAGAAGGAACTCTCGGGCTTTATGATACTGGCCACTCGTAGGATTGCGACACTGTATAGACGCACAGTGTCATACAATCCGCTTTTGCCATTTATTACCAGTCAAAACGTCGGTTCAGTTTTGCGAGCCTTTACCTATCAACAGAAGGTGATAAACGAAGACAAAAAGGCGATTGCCCAGACTGCTGTATCTATACAGGATTTACAAGGAAAGAAGGTAAAGCTTGAGAGTCAAAAGACAAGCCTCGCGTTTCTCAAGGAAGAAACAGATAAGCGCGCCATTTCTGTACGTAAATTAGTGGGCGATGCTGAAGCGTATCAGAGTAAGCTGACATCAGCTATCGGTGCGCTTTCAGCCAAGCAACAATCGTTTTTGGCACAAAAATTGTCAGGGCTTAATCTTCCTACGAGTTTGGGAGCAGGGCCATTGTTTTGTACCGATGATCGCAAGTTAGACCCCGGATTTAGCCCAGCGTTTGCATTTTTTACCTTTGGTATACCGCATAGAGTCGGCATGAATCAGTATGGGGCGCATGGTAGAGGTCAAGCAAGGCAAAAATATGAAGAAATTCTCAAGGCTTATTATGCCAACAGTAATATAGAGTCGGTAGACACTGGCATGAAAATTCGTGTGCAAGGCTTTGGCGAGATGACGATCGAGGACTATATGTTAGGCATTTATGAGATGCCCAACTCGTTTCACATAGAAGCGTTGAAGGCTCAAGCTATTGCTGCTCGTTCGTATGCACTCTCATACACCAATATGGGGCAAAAAGAAATTTGTACCACACAATCGTGCCAAGTGTATAAAGGTGGCAATAAAGGTGGTCCATGGGAGCAGGCTGTGCGTGATACAGCGGGAAAAATTCTTAAATCAAATGGTGAGGTGGTGACTGCTTGGTACGCATCCACTGCGGGCGGTTATGTGTACACAAATACTGATGTATGGGGAGGACCACAAAAATCATGGACCAAGCGCATGCGTGACACAAGCGGAAATGTAAGTTCATTCGATGAATTGAGAAATAATTCGTATGACAAAGATTCACCGTGCTTGTATGCGGCACAAGGATATAGAAATGAATTTGGAAAGTCGGCATGGTTAAAGAGCGAAGAAGTATCTGATATTGCAAATGTGATTTTGCTCGTTCGTAAGGACTCCGGCACGCGAGAACATCTCTATCAGACAGACAAATCAAATCCAAGCGGTACTGACACGTGGGACAAGGCGCGCGTGCGACAAGAACTTCAGAGTCGTGGTGGTACGCCGTTTTCGAGCGTCTCAGCGGTAACTGCCAATGGTGTGGATTGGGGAACGGGGATTACGACAAGCGTATCGGTTTCTGGTGATGGTGGGACACAATCATTTGATGGCGCAGAATTTAAAAGCTTTTTTAATCTTCGCGCTCCGGCCAATATCCAGATTGTCGGTGGTTTGTATAATATTGAGCGTAAGTAGTACAATTGATACTAATGCGATCACAACGACCACTGGAACCAGCAGAATCTAAATCTCCACATACTCGGTCAAGTATTCCTCCTGACAAGACGCGTACCATCATGTCTCCATTGACAGCGTTTGCAGTAAGTCCAGAGGGTGTGCATTTTGAGACACAGGAGTCAGATGAGGAAGTTGTTTTGTTCTTGCGTCAGCACCTTATTGTATTAGTGCCTTCAGTGTTACTTGTAGTACTTCTTATCGTGGCGCCGATATTGATACTTCCATCGTTTTTTGACTCGCTTATCTTGCCACTTGAGATACCAGCGGGATATTTTGTCATAGGCACGGCGTTTTGGTATATCATGACGTTTGGTGTCGCACTTACGAGTTTTTTGCGGTGGTTTTTTAACATATACATCGTCACGCAAAGAAGGATTATCGACATCGATTTTCTCCACCTTCTCTACAAAGAATTTTCGGAAGCGCGGATTGATAAAGTACAAGATTTAAGCTTTCGGTCGGGGGGCATTTTTGCAGCATTTTTTGATTACGGAGATGTGATTGTGCAAACAGCAGGTGACATGCCAAACATAGATTTTACAGGAGTCCCAAAGCCCGCTCGGGTGGTAGAGACGATTAGTGAGTTGATTACAAAGGAAACCTAATATGGATGTCGCAACGCTTACATTTGTCATACTCAAGTGGCTCGTTGTTTTTGGACTTGCCATGTACTGTTTGTTTGCAGTCGTCATTATTCGTCAAGAACAGCTTATGGCAAACGTACTTGAGGAGACATTTGAGCCAGTGCTTCGGCTGGCTGCTATTATTCATCTCGTCGCCTCTATAGCGATATTTTTTGCAGCGATTTTACTTCTCTAGTATGAGTTTACAACCAACCGTCGCTTCTGTGGTAGGACAAATCAGTGAAACACGCTGGGGTCAAATACTGCAAAGTCCGCACGCGTACGCAGTCGTAGAGGTACATGCCATAGATGGGAGCGCAAGGCAAATTGGGATAAATGTCCTTTCTACATTAACGAATGCATTGGATACGTTGCCTGAGACGCTTGCTGACACCGTTGAAATAGTTGAGAGTATCTCTTCTCAAGAGGTAGTCACACTCATCCTTATGGTGCAGGTGGGATCGGTCTTGTATGTGGCGTCTCACGGTACGGGGAAAGTGTTTCTCAAAAGAGAAAAAAATCTAGCAAAGCTGGTAGATGGAACCCAAGCACTCTCTGGTACGCTGATGCCCAATGACATCGTCATTGCTGCATCGTCTCGTTTCGTGTCGATATTAGGAGAGGACGAGTTGACGAAAGTATTTGATACGTATACTCCCCAAGAGGTGGCAGAGAAATTGACACTCCTTTTACATAAGCATGGTGAGGCATCAGAAGGAGGAGCGGCGTGTATTTATCATGTGATGGATGTGGAGCCGACACGTGATGTGCCCGATGAAGCGTTGCTGCAGACGCAATCATCAGGGATCATGATCTCTCTTCGTCGTCGTATCAAATTTTTGTTAAAACACATTGTTCCGATCAGAAGTAGAATTTTTTTGCGGCGCTGGTATCAGCATGTGAAGGTGAAATATGCAGGCAGATCACTCACGTCATTTATCCCGACCATATTACTTATCCTGTTTCTTGTCAGTGTTGTTTTGGGAGTTCGGTATCAGTTGACGTCTACATCAAATACTCGCGTGCACAATACTCTCGTAGAGGCAGAGCATGCGTTTGAAGAGGGCACGGCACTTCTCGATCTCAATCCCGTGAAAGGACGAGAGCGATTGGCGCATGCAAAAGCGCTTCTTGATCCCTTTCAAACGCGTCGTGTGACGTCTTCTGACATTTTAAAAGCACAAAAGCTTTATGCTGATGTGTCGACGAGTCTGACGAAAGCGATGCAAGTCTACACAGTCAGCCCTGAGTTGTATTTTGATTTATCACTTCTTAAAGCCAGCGGCAAAGCTGAGGATATGTCGATATTTGAATCGTCGATAGGACTTTTGGACAGTGTCGGCAAGACCGTGTATGCCCTAGGGATTACGAACAAAAATGGCGTGATTGTCGGAGGTGGCGATGCATTAAGTAGCGCCAAGCAAATTGCCGCGTATGGCGACTTTCTCTACGTCATTACCTCTACAGGAATATCTATTGTGAGCATCAAAGATCAAAAAACGAAGCCTGATGTTATAAAGGCAGCGCCAGAATGGGGGACACTTGCTGATATGGATGTGTTTGGTGGGAATATCTATATCCTCGATACCCAAAAATCCAGAATTTGGAAATACGTCTCAACAGAGACGGAATTTACCGAACTGCGAGAATATCTCAATCCTGATTCGTTTCCAGACCTTTCCAGAGCGACCAATATGTCTATTGATGGGTCGGTGTGGTTAGGAACGACGACGGGGCAGATTTTGCGATTTACCCAAGGCAAAGAAAACACCTTTGTGCCGCAAGGAGTAGAGCCAGCTTTCGGCAAATATTTGCAGGTATATACAACAGACACGATGGAAAATGTCTATGTGTATGACAGAGACAATTCTCGGATTGTGATCCTTGATAAAGAGGGATTTTACCTTTCTCAATATGTATGGAAAGAGACTATGACGCCCACCGCATTTGTGGCGTCAGAGAGTGCCAAGAAGATCTTTTTGCTTTCAGATGGTAAACTATATGCTCTCAAGATCCAGTAGCTATGAAATTAACGAATGCGAAAGCGACATATGAATACGATATTTTAGATCGTTTTGAGGCGGGAGTGGTCTTGACGGGCAGTGAGGTAAAGTCGCTTCGTGCAGGGCATGCCAAACTCGACGGATCATACGTCAAAATTATCGGGAATGAGGCGCTTTTGGTGAATGCACATATTTTTCCCTACGCGTTTGCCCGCATAGAAGGGTACGATCCCAAACGGACCAGAAAGCTTCTGTTACACAAGCATCAGTTGATCAGTTTGCAAAGCAAAATTGAGGGGGCACGCTTGACGTTAGTACCCCTTTCTTGGTATACTACAGGACATCGTTTGAAGCTAGAAGTAGGATTGGGACGAGGGAAAAAGCAATACGAAAAAAGAGAAAAAAAGCGTCGGGAAGACCAGAAACGTGAGTTAGAACGAGACTATCGAGGAAAAGTGAAACTAAGAAGATAAGAGCCCGCCATATCTTCCTTTGTGGCTTTATAGTACTATTCGTACACGCCACAAAGAGCGATTATTGGCGGACATAAGAAATACTAAACTCGAAGACTCGTTGAAGTATTTCTAATGGGGATGATTGATTCGACGATTACGCACATTGAAAAACTGCAAGCCGGCGACGACTAAAGAGCCGTAAAACTTAGTTAAAAATCCAGATGCTAACACATCTAAACAAGCACTTCGAGATGAGCTCGCTGCCTTAAAAAAGCAACTTGCAAAGATCGAAGCTGCTTTTGTTCCTCAAGCTTTACAGCTTAACGCTGTTTACGCCTAACGAACCATTGCATGATGACTGTTTTCTCGTGAGTCTCATGGAGTGTAAACATAGCGAGGACGTCAGAACTTTAATGATCGGTAAGGTTCGGAGTATAATTTCGATCAACCCTATGAATTTGGTATTTGTCTATTTTGTCTTATTCATAGAATCAAATAGACTACGCTTGTAGACGTTTGCGATTACCGTTTTCGGACCCGAGCTCATTACTCGGCATCTCCACAATCGTTGCCAATCCCGCTTTGCGGGATGGCTTACGAGTGTGGATGCCTGATTCTTATCAGGCGCCACCCTTGAAACGCAGTGAGTTTACTGCTGTGGCAGTGAATACACTACATCCTCAAGAGTAATATTCCCATGAAGACATAGATCGTAAACTCTTGAGTAGATGCCCCCGCTTGGGGGCGCCACAGAACTCAGTACTCGCGACGCCACAGTTTTAGTGGCACAGCCACCTGTGTTAATATGAAAGTGTTAAGGTTTCTGGTGCGGAGGGTGCTGGAGTCAAAAGATATTAGTCACAAAGTTTGCAACAATCACATTCAACTCCTAGCTCTTTATGAAGAGTATGAGTCATGACTTTGGTTGTAAGCATTTTATTAGAATAAGCATCTTTCAGTAAAGCCTGAATTACTGGCTTTGGTTTGGTGGTGATAAATGCTTTATTGCTACCGATTATTTTTACCAATTCAACCAAGCTTGTCACTGTTAAATTTTCTATCTCAACATGTAGCTGATTTGCTTTTTGACATGGCGTATCGCCAGGACATGGTTTTAGCGTAAATTTTTTAAAATCTCGCTCTTTTATAAGTACGAAAGCGAGAGATTGAAGTTCGGGTTTTTTGCTCGCTAGTCCAGTAAGGGCTGTGTCAATGTTTTTATCATCGACTTTGTAGAAAGATAAGGAGTTTTTATTTGTCTTTAAGTCTGTAACGGGATCAGCGGGAATGTCACCATCGTTTTTTGGGAGATTTAGCGTTAACCAACGATTGCCCGTGATTTTTCTTAAGTAGTAGCTCATTTCTCATTTGTCAGTAATTGTATGACCTCTTGAATAGTATTTGTGATCATGGGTATTTTTTCTTTTGACAAAACCTTTTTAAGCAAAGGGATTGATTCAGTCGATCTCATATTTGCTAATCCCAACGCTGAGCCATATCTCATTTCTGGCATCTCGCTTTTGACACCGATTTCCAACATTTCCTTCCTATCGTCGTATGATGCCTGATTAGATACATCACCAAGCATATCCATTATTTCTGAGATCAGGGAATCTGTGGGTATTGATGAATGTAAATACATCTTCATTAATTCCGTTGCCTCAACGCCATATTTTTCAAGCCATTTTTTGGCTTCGATTATAAAAGGCGATATTTCATCCTCAGCCTCGCTTGCTGAACGACACGTTATAATTTCGTTAAATTCTCGGTGCATTTGGTATGTTGTAGGAGATTGGGAAGTTTCAGCCTCTTCTCTGAATGGGAATCTATACAACCGAGATTTGCTACCAGTATTGGCATCCTTAGGAATTACTGGGTTAATAATTTGAATGATATTTTCACTGGCACCATCAATCCAATCTAAACCCGTATCTTTCGAGAAGTCAATATCACTTCCGGTTCCGATGTTTGGATTATTAAATTGTGAAAGGTTACTTAACATACTTTAACACTCCTTCGACGCTCAATTCATAGCCTAAACCTATTAATTCTGAGTAGAGAGAAGAAAGTATTTTTTTATCAAGTATGTCCTTATTGTGTTGACTTGTGTTTATATCAAGTTCCACGCGAGCGAAATTAATAGTTGGATATTTATGGACAGGCACAGATTGTCCAACAATAGAAGCCTCAGGTGTTAATTGTAGTGCGCCCCATTTTGTTAATCTGTTTAACCCTAAAGTTTTAAATATTTTCGATTTTGTAAGTAAATTTATTTCAAACTTAAAGTCAGTCATAATCGTCGGATTAAGATTTATTGGAGTATACCCCGCAAGCTCCTTATATACCGCCTCACGAGAAGGCATTATTTTAATAAGCTGCGCGCCAAACGCTAATCTGTTTACCTCAGGTAATTGTTTATTGAGCAGCCACATATTTACTAGGGATTGAAATACTTTTAATGCCTCATCGAGCGAGCCTAAAGTATCTACAATAGTTTCCCCTTTTTCTATATGCGCTGGGATGGATACTGTTAAAATTAAGTCAATTTTAACCGGATTTACTGCTAACACGAGCTTTTGTTTGTTATACCAGCCTTCTTGGATGATCTCGCCAGTTTTAGAGTTTGTAGTTTCTTTTTCTTTTTCAGTCCCAGTAACTTGTGGCCATAAATCCACCGACGCATTCCAAGTTGAGGTAGGGAAGATAGAAATTCTTAACTGTTGTGCTGACCAATAATTTTTTTGAGCCATAGAAATTGAAGCAATTAACTTGTAAATGGATTATAGCAAAGATCACCAACAAATTCATAGAAAACCATATATTTGAAGCTAAAGGGCTGGTTATTTTGATTCAAAAATGGTATAATATGAAGGTAAAATGGCACTTTGAAATATAGTTTTTGGCATTCCGTTTCATCGAGTGCAATTCCCGAAAAAGTACACACAATAGGCGATCATAATGAGGTGTATATGCTTGAACTACAGTTAGTCGTTAGAGTAATTTTAAGCGCTGTATTGTCTTTTACGCTGGTATTCAGAGCCAATCTAGGGATTGAACGGAACGCCTAAGTCTATATTTTAATTTTTATCTCCTTGTACAATATGTATAAGGAGATTTTTTGTGACCCTTTTAGATTTCATATTCCCCAGACGCTGTGTCGAATGCGGCAGACTGGGAGCGTATTTTTGTACGTCTTGTTGTCTGCACATTCAGCCAATTCTTTTTTCGGAAACTATTTGTCCTGTGTGTGAGCGATCAGCGATTGCTGGTATCACGCATCCAAGGTGCCATACGAAATATGCTGTGGATGGTCTCACGAGCTTTTTTCACTATAAAGGTGCCATAAAAAAGGCGGTGAAAATGCTCAAATATCGTTTGGTGTCAGACGTAGTGACAGAGTTTGTAGCACTAATACCGGATGATTTGTTGTCCGATGTGTATCGTGGCAACGTGTTTGATCCAATATGTATTCCCATCCCGCTTCATAAAACGCGTCTCTACCAGCGCGGATTTAATCAGGCGCAAGTGCTTGGAAAACTCGTTTCCAATCGATTGCGGATACCTATGGACATCGATATACTACTTCGAACACGACAGACAGTGCCGCAAGTGGAAATGAAGCACAAAGAGGATAGGTTACAGAACATGCGTGAAGTGTTTCTGGTTAATCCTAAGATGCAGCGTACAATACGAAACAAAAATGTCATAGTGTTTGACGATGTATTTACGACTGGCGCGACGATGCGGGAAGCTGCACGTGTCTTAAAGCATGCGGGAGCAAAGCGAGTTTGGGGCGTCACCATGGCACGATAATGAATTATATTAGCATGGTAACATGATGATATATTAGCGCATGAATATATGAAACGAGATATAAAAAAGTCGATAAAAGATATAGCAATTGTTGCTGGTGGAACGCTTGATCTGACGATGAAATTGCGGATAAAAAAAGCGTCATACATCATAGGTGTCGATCGTGGTGCGTATTGGTTACTGAAAAATAATATTGTGCCAGACGTGGCTATCGGAGATTTTGATTCCGTGTCACCACGGCAATTTGCGTTTATAGAAACAAAAGTGGCGCGTGTCGTGCGGCATCCGAAAGAAAAAGACACAACGGATTTGGAATTAGCCATCGATTTTGCGTGTACGGTAAAACCTAAGACAATCGAGCTCTTTGGTGTCATCGGCAGTCGCATGGATCATACGTGGGCGGGTGTACAACTTCTCCAACTGATCAAGTCGCACAATATTTCTGGATCGATTGTGGATATGTATAATGAATTATCTCTCTTATCAGGGTTTGTCACACTCCATAAGTCTCAATCGTATCGCTATATTTCATTTTTTCCACTTCATGACCGATCGCAAGTGACGCTTACGGGATTTCGCTACAACGTGTCCCGACGTGTATTTGTGTCTGGGTCGAGTTTGGGCGTGAGTAACCAGATCGTTTCGTCTCCCGCTAAGGTGATAATCCATGATGGTCAGCTTTTGATGGTGCGAAGTCGGGATTAGTGTGAACTGTCGTGCTCATGTATAATTGTGAGGCTGGAGGAGTCGCATAGCTCGGCCCATTGCGGGAGTTTGCTAAATTCCTGAGCTGTAAAAGGCTCACGTGGGTTCGAATCCCACCTCCTCCGCCTTCGGTCGCCATAGCTTTAGCGACGGCGACCTCCGCCGGACGCAGTCCGCTTTTATTATGTTTATATATTAAAATGCAATGATGGCAAACCATATACTGGTTGTACCGACAATCTCAAAGATCGACTAGATCGTCATCAAAAAGGAAATGTCCCCGCCACAAAAGATAGACCTCCAGTGAAGCGAGCAAGTCTCTTGTGATATTATTAGAATAATGGCAGAGTCGGTAAAGAAAAATAGCGACAAAAGAGTATTTTTTCCTCATAATGAGCAGCGTTTGTTTCTTGAATCTGCTATTACGAAATTGTCATGTTCTTGGAAAATATTTTCAGAAATTATCCATATTCATCCTAGAACGCTTAATGATTGGAAAAGAGAAAAATATTCTCTTCCATTTGCGACATATAAAAAAATCATATCGATAACTAAAATTAAGGAACCCAAAAATATAGATGTTCGAAGCGCATGTTGGTTTGTAAAAGAATCTGCTAAAAAAGGAGGAAACGCAACGTACCATAAGTACGGATTTATTGGAGGAAAACCGGAAAAGAGATTAAAAAAATGGAAAGAATGGTGGACAACATCAGGACAATACAATACTAAGGGGTATTTTGTTACGAAAGATATATCTAAGCCTCAAAAAGGAAAAGATTTGGCTGAATTCGTTGGAATTATGCTTGGTGATGGTGGCATAACTAATCGTCAAGTTGTCGTCACGTTGAATTCTATAGTTGATAAAAAATATAGTGTATTTGTAAAGAAACTGATAAATAAATTATTTGGTGTTCAGCCGTCTTTATATATTAAAAAAGCTGAATTGGCGGTAAACATAGTAATATCTCGTAAGAGATTGGTGGATTATTGTGTAAAACTTGGTTTAAAACAAGGAAATAAGATAGCGCAGAACGTGGATATTCCTAACTGGATTAATAAAAATAAGGAATATCAAATATCCTGCATTAGAGGATTATGGGATACCGATGGATGTATTTTTCAAGAATGCCATAAAATTCATAGTAAAATATATTGTTATCCAAGGTTGTCATTGGTGAGTTATTCTGAATCATTAAGAAATTCAGTGTACAAAATATTACGAGGGTTGGATTTTTTACCTAAAATTAGGGATAATAGGAGCGTGCAGTTAGAACGAAAACAAGATATTCAAAGATATTTTGTTCTCATTGGATCGCACAATCCAAAACATATTGAAAGATATAAGCGTTTTGGAGGGGTCGGATAATGGTATTCCACCAGTCTTGAAAACTGGCGCTCGCAAGGGCTTGCAGGTTCGACTCCTGTCCCCTCCGCCTTCGTCCGCCGTAGCTAAAACTACGTCGGACTTCGGCGGACGAAGGCCGCTATAAATAATTCGGCTTTAGCGAAGGAGGATTTCGCCTCGCCATTATGTATTACGTTTATATTCTTTAATGTGCTGATGGAAAACCATATGCTGGTTGCACTGACGATTTGAAAGATCGAATTGATCGTCATCAAAAAGGAAATGTTCCTGCAACGAAAGATCGATTGCCAGTTAAACTCATTTCTTACCTTGCTTTTTCTAACAAATACACTGCATTTAACTTTGAGAAATATCTCAAATCTGGTTCAGGAAGAGCGTTTTTGAAAAAGCATGATATTATTATTTAGCCTAAATCTGACAAACCGCTTTCGCATAAAGTTTCAGCGGTCGAAGTGAGATTAGAACCTAAATATATGAAGAAAGTAACTAAAACAAAAGTGGAATTTTGTACGTTTCTAGACAGTATGGACTCGAAAGGGAGGATCCAACTTGTTCCAATAGGAATTGCAAAAAATACAGTCAAAAATCCGACGTTGACCGGATGGAAAGATCTTGTGACTGAAATTGTGCTTGAAAAGCAATACGAAAAGGGGCTGGACGGTATTGAAGATTATTCACATGTGATTATTGTTTATTGGATGGGTCAGGAAAAAGAATGCCATCTAAAACATCACCCGCAGGGGAGAACAGATGTGCCATACGGGGGAATTTTTGCCTGCCGTTGTCCTCAACGGCCAAACAGAATAGCGATTTCTACCGTGAAGTTGCTTTCTCGAAAAAAGAATAGCATCCGCGTGAGCGGATTGGATATATTGGACGGTACCCCAATCTTGGATATCAAACCATACACTCCTGTCTATGATTTGGTAAAGAAAGCTCGAGTTCCCGCGTGGGTCAATAGGTTAGTTTTTTAAGGTTAATCTTTTGTGATGGCAAGATTCGGCATATAATTCATTTGTTCGGGAGGTAATACAGTAGTTTTAACCAATTTCTATGTCTACACACATTCTCAAAAAACCAACGAATTATTCTTTTGAAAAAGTCGGTATTAAAGGAAAGGCATTTCCCGTTGTAGATATTGCTAAGAAAACGGGCGTATGCATTATTGAAACAGAGAAGGGTCACGAGTCGACTATTATCGAGCACGAATGCGACTTCATCTATTACATTTTGGAGGGTACAGGATATTTTGAAATAAATGGAAAAAAAGAATTGTTTGAAAAAGATGATTTAGTGGTTATACCGTCAAATTCGATATTTAAATATACGGGAAACTGTAAAATGCTTCTTATTACTACCCCTGCGTTTTACCCAGAGCAAGAAGAAACTGTATAGTAAATGTATATGGACACATACAACTGGTATTCTCAACTTATCAAACCCTCATGGGCGCCACCGTCATGGCTCTTTGGTCCTGTATGGTCAGTCCTTTATATACTTATAGTTATTTCATTTGGAACGGTGTTTATCAAAGCATGGAAAAAGCAAATTCCTTTTGCGGTCGTACTTCCGTTTATATTTAATCTTGTTTTTAATTTTGCCTTTACTCCAATCCAATTTGGATTACAAAATAATATTTTAGCCGCGATAGATATTCTTTTCGTTCTTGTCTCGTTAGCATGGGCAATGAAGTCTATTTATCCGTACGAACGAAGGATTGCGTATATGCAAATTCCTTATCTTCTATGGGTATCCTTTGCGACCGTTTTACAATTAACCATAACGTATTTAAACAGATGACGTTTTCTTCAACGTTTTTTAAGTCAATCCTCGTTTATTATTGAAGTGGCTGTGCACGAAGAACATGATAAAATGAAGTAGAGTAAATGTTTTTTAATTTGGAGAGGTCGCATATCCCGCGCCGCGGGACCCCGCTTCGTGGTTGGTGGCCTAGAAGAGTATAGAAACATGAGTCAACCAGATTATGCAAAACGACACAGAGATTTAGGATTGTGTAGAAATTGTCTCAATCCTTTGGCTGAAGGAAATAAAAATTATTGTGATTTTCATAGAGAAAAAGACAGAGGTCGTGGCAGGAGTAAAGAAAAAAGATTAGGAATTAAATTGAAAGAAGAGTGTTTTCAACATTATGGAAAGAAATGTGGCTGTTGTGGCGAAACAATCATAAATTTTTTAACGCTTGATCACACTGAAGGGCGAGGAAATATTCAAAGGAGAAAGTTATTTAAACATAATGTTGGCGGTGTTCATATGTATAGATGGTTAAGAAAAAATAATTTTCCGAAAGGATATACTGTTCTTTGTATGAATTGTAATTGGGCAAAAAGATATGGAGGAGTTTGTCCACATAAGTTAATTGGAGGAGTCGCCTAGCGGTTTATGGCAATAGTTTACTAAACTATCGGCGCAAGCCATCGTGGGTTCGAATCCCACCTCCTCCGCCTTCGCCTCGCTAAAGCTCGGCTTCGGCGAGATGAAATCCGCCAAGACGAGCGAAAGCGGGACACCATATGAATATACAAGCACTTGTTTTTGATCTTGATGGGACAGCGATTCCCCAAACATTTGACGGCATGCCATCAAAGGCTGTAATCAATGCCGTGAGGAAAGCTAAAAAAGTGTGTCATGTGTCTGTGGCGACGGGGAGACCCCTTAGCTATACCAAAGATATTTTAAAAGCGCTTGAGATAGACGATCTGTGTATCCTCAGTGGCGGATCATGTTTATATTCCTGTAAAACAAACGAGTATGTGTGGAAGCAAGAAATGGATATACATCTTTTGGAAGAAACGTTATTTAAACTGAAAAAATTTAGAGATCACGACGTGGAAGACGACACTTTTGGCAAACGAGTCCTTTTTCGAGAGTATCACCCTAAGGGCTCATTGTGTTTGACGTGTATATTTTCGGTAAACAAAGAAGAATCACAAGAAATAGTAGATATCGTGAAACAAACCAGTGGATTAGTGGCACACGCTATGGGTTCGTGGAAAGCAGGAACGTATGATGTCCATATTACCCATGAGCTTGCGACCAAAAAGCATGCGCTTCAGGCACTTCTGTCTCGACTCAATGTAGATCATAAGAAAGTTATGGTCGTTGGAGACGGTGGGAATGATTTGCCGCTCTTTGAGCTAGCAGGATTAAAGATTGCTATGGGAAATGGATCTGAAGAATTGAAGGCGAAAGCTGATTGGATAGCACCCAGTGTGGATGAAGATGGATTAGCGGTTGCGATAGAGAAATATATTCTCACACCATAGTTTTTTAATTATTTTGCATAGTCATGTCGTTGATTTTTTATCAACATGCCACTGGTAAATCCTACATCAAATACTATTTTGTACACGAGGAATATGGGAGATGCTCCATGGAGAATTCGTCGGGTACTCTCAAGGAGTGAGTGTACTAAAGAGTATCGGTAAAACTGACGAAGGGATCGTTTTATATTTTTACTTCTGCCCATCCATCGAGCTGAGAGAAAGACGTCGTACAACGTATCCGGATTATAATGATAGCTTAAGGCGTTCATCACAGGTACTGCATCAGCTGACGCTAAGACATCATCTTCTCCGTACCCAACACCTATGGTGTATCCATTGGTTTGTAGGAATTCTTTTTTCCAGATAGCACGAATTTTGCGACTCTTTCCTCTTTCATCATCTCGTATGCGCTCTGTCATTGGAAGATCATTATCGATTTGAAAGCATCGAGACCATATATTTTTTGTGTTGGCTACCTTTTCATGTATGGGATATGCTGCTTTTTTGTGATGAAAGAGAAGTGGTTTGGTGATGTTGGTAACATACCTTGTGTCAAGATATGTGTCTGCATCAATAAAAAGGAGTATATCGCCTTTGGCTCTGTTTGCACCTGTATTTCTTGCGTGTGCTGGACCTTGATGTGTGAGGGATATGACGAAGTCGGCATATAGCGATGCTATAGTTTTAGTCGTATCAGTTGATCCGTCGTCGACACAGATAATTTCTATACGAGGATATGTTTGATTTTTCAGTGACGTAAGACACATTTCTATATGTGCTGCTTCGTTATACGCAGGGACGATTGCTGAGACGAGTGGTACGTTAGTTTTTTCTTGCATACATTCGTATTATGCCGCCTTTCCCAAGCGGCGCCCATACATGAGTTCCTACACGTATGATGAGAAAGGCGCTCATTGCGATAAGTTTTCTGATAATTTTAAAAATTATACCGGAAGAAAATATCGGAAGAGCTATCGTTGATTTGTAGTTTGATGAAAAATCAAAGACGTTGTCTTCTGTCAGTGTATCAATGACAGTGAATTTTTCATTTATGAGAACACGTAAGAGCGATGTAGGAGTAAAGTGCCAGAGGTGGTGTGGGATCAGGAGCCAATTCCAACGCGTCTTTAGTATCCGTGCGGCAAAGCTCTCTATATTGGGTGACTGTACTACAAGAAGACCATTCGGTTTTAAAATGCGTCGTATTTCTTTAAGAAATGATTTGATGTCGGGAATATGCTCGAGTACGTCATAGAGTGTGATGACGTCAAAGGAGTTACTTTTTATATGTGCTTTTTGTATAGTTGTTTGGAATACATGGACGTGAAGTACTTTTTTGGCGTATGCTGCTGCATGTCTTGCGGGTTCTATCCCTGATGCATCAAATCCTAGATCATTTGCAGCTTTTACACATATGCCATAACTGCATCCTATGTCGAGCAATGTCCCTGATACGACATATTTTTGAATTTCTAGGACATGGTTTTTTGCGCGAGTATATTCTTTTTCATACATTGCCAAACGACTTTCTTTTTCGTCGTCGGAGTCATATTTTTGATCGTTTACATGACCAATGGCAGCTAATCGAGGTCTCGGGTGGGTAAATACGAGTGAACATGCAGTACATATATAGAGCGCGTACACACCATCAACAGGAAGATACATCTTGGTGTGAGATGATGAGCAATAGTGGCACGATATGTGTTTCATAGTTTGTATTCTACAACAACGTTTGATAGTGTAGGGTTTGCTTGAGAATAAGTCCATACGATAGTACTTTATATGAATGCGACTGACTTTCGTCTACAGGATCAAGATGGTGTGATTCACACATTATCCCAATACAAAGGGAAATGGGTAATCCTCTATTTCTATCCTAAAGACGATACCCCAGGCTGTACGAAAGAAGCATGTAGTTTTCGTGATAGTACAGAAGAATTTACCAAGCGTGGCGTCGTAATCCTTGGCGTGTCGAAAGATAGTGTCGCGTCTCACAAGAAGTTTGCGACGAAATATCATCTGACGTTTCCAATACTTAGCGATGAGAGTCTAGAGATGATAAAGAGCTATAACGCGTGGGGGAAGAAAAAGTTTATGGGTCGGGAGTATGACGGTATATTTCGTATGACGTATCTGATAAACCCAGAAGGAGAAATCGAAAAAGTATACGAAAAAGTGAATCCACTGATACATTCTGGAGATATCCTCGAGGATCTTAAAATGAGAGAATTGCCTTCAAAACCGTGAAAAATGATAATTTTAAGCATATTTTCACGATTATATTGACAAAACAGTGAAAAATGATATACTCACCCTATGGCAAAAGTACCTGCGGTGTTTAAAAAAATCAATGAGCTTCGTCAGCGCTATTATAGCGCATCAACTGGTAAAGAGGCGCTTATTACTCTTATAAGTGAGGCAGAGATTTCAGAGCAAGTATATAACTCAAATGCTATAGAAAATAGTACGGTTACACTCGAGGAAACTGAAAAAATATTATTACAGATTGATTTGGATCGGTATATAACTGAAAGAGAAATATTTGAGACAAAAAATCTTGCACGAGTGGTTTCCTATATAGAGAAAAGAGCGAAAGAACAAGAGCTTACGTTGGACGTAATTTTGTCGCTTCATAAAATGCTTATTTCTAATATTCGTGATGATATCGCTGGAAATTTTAGAAAGGATAACGAGTATGTTCGTGTAGGGAGTCATATCGCTCCACATCCAAAAGAAGTTGTAGGGCGATTGAGAAAAATGATTTCAGAGTACAACGCAACAAGTTATGAAAACATTATTAAACGCATAGCACAAATACATCTTGTTTTCGAACATACACATCCATTTATTGATGGAAACGGTCGTATAGGCCGCGTTATTAATAATTATTTACTTATACGAGAAGGCTTTGTTCCTATAAATATAAAATTTATTGATAAAAAAAGATATTATGCAGCGTTTAAAGAATTTGATGAAAAAGGTACAACAAATATTATGGAGGAAATAGTGGGGAGAGCCCTTACTAACAGTTATCACAAACGATTGGCATATTTAGAAGGCAAAGAAATAATTACCCTCGTCGAGCATGCAAAACATGAGAAGATCTCTCACTCTAATCTCATTAATAAGGCGAATAGACAGACTATCGAAGCCTTTTTAGAAAAAGGCGTATGGAAAATTAGTAAGGAGTATAAGCCTACATCATGATGACAAAAAAATCACATTATATCTTTGCAGATAAGCTCGTTAAAATTCTCGATACGAAATTCAATGTCTTCGGACTTAAGTTTGGTATAGATCCATTTCTCGATTTATATCCAGTATTTGGAAACATTATCGGTGTAGGAATTTCATGCTACGTGTTTTGGATAGCCTACCAATTTAGTGTCCCACAGAAGATTTATTGGCGTATGGCATGGAATATCGTTGTTGACTTTATAATGGGTGCGATTCCTTTTGCCGGATTCTTCCTCGATCTTTTCTACCGCGCGAATGCCAAAAATCTCGCGCTCCTGACGCCATACGTCGATCCAGATGTGCTTGAGGGAGTGGTGGTGGATGGGGTAATCCTCGATCGTATTTAGAGCGTATCGAGAGTATAATTTATGTAAACGTATGAAAAAGAAATTTGTAAAAAATGAGGTTGTTATATATCAGGCTCCAAGCGGAGCCATAGAATTGCGTGGAGATGCCAGAAAAGAAACCATATGGGCTACTCAGGCTCAAATAGCTAAGGCTTTTGCTGTAGATGTTCGAACGATAAATGAGCACATAAAGAATATTTATACGTCAGATGAATTAAAAGAAAGCTCAACTATCCGGAAATTCCGGATAGTTCAAAAAGAAGGCAAAAGAACCATAGACCGGGAGGTGCATCACTACAATTTGGACATGATTTTATCCGTTGGATATAGGGTAAATTCAAAACGCGCAACACAGTTTCGCGTTTGGGCGACGAAAACTCTCAAAGAATACATAACGAAAGGCTATGCGATCAACCGCAGAAGGATTGCCAAAAACTATACTGCATTCATGAAGTCGGTCACGGATATTCAAGCATTACTTCCAGAGCATGTGGATCTCGATCCGAAAAACGTTCTCGAACTCATCAAAGAATTTGCGAGTACATGGGTATCGCTAGATGCATATGATAAACAATCATTCACAGTAATTGGCGCGACGAAAAAATCTATCACCCTCACAGGTGAAGAGCTTGCCGCAGCAATTTCTAAGCTCCGCTCGGTACTTATGCGCAAAGGTGAGGCGACAGAATTATTTGCCGCAGAAAAACAAAGAGGAAGTATAGAGGGAATAGTTGGAAATGTTATGCAATCATTTGGTGGCAATGATGTCTACGAGACTATAGAAGAAAAAGCCGCACATCTTTTGTATTTTATTGTAAAAAATCACGTGTTTACTGACGGGAATAAGCGATCTGGTGCGTTTGCTTTCATATGGTTTTTGAGGAAAGTGAAAGCTACGGGTGATCGAAATATAAATCCTACGAGCTTAACTACGTTGACACTTCTGGTGGCAGAAAGTGATCCTAAAAATAAAGATAAAGTGATTGGGCTTATTTTATTACTTTTGAGAAAATAATACATAATTGATAGCTTATGAAAAATCTACTGCCTCAATCACAAATAATCATCTATACCTCAGAAACAGGCGAGACGAAGATTGATGTGCGATTTGATGGTAATACTGTGTGGCTGACACAAAAACTTTTAGCAAAACTTTTTGGTGTTACTATTCCCACAATCAATGAGCATATCAAAAATATATATAAAGAAGGTGAATTAAATAAGAGTGCAACTGTTCGGAAATTCCTAATAGTTCAAAAGGAAGGCGCCCGTCATGTAGAAAGAGAGCCTGATTTTTATAATCTCGACATGATTATTTCTGTCGGCTATCGTGTCAAAAGTCGTATCGCCACAGCATTTCGTCAATGGGCGACCCTGCGACTTAGCGAATACATCGTCAAGGGGTTTGTGATGGATGATGAACGACTGAAAAATCCCGATCTTCCATTTGATTATTTTGAAGAACTTACTCGTCGTATAGCAGACATCCGTACGTCAGAGAAGAGATTTTATAGAAAAATAACCGATATTTATGCCACCAGTATCGACTATGATCCGCTCGACAAGAAAAGTATTTTGTTTTTCAAAACGGTACAAAATAAAGTTCATTATGCGATTACTGGTAGCACTGCAGCGGAAATCGTAGCCAGCAGAGTAGATAGTAAAAAATTAAATGTAGGCCTGACAAACTTTAGAGGAAGTAAACCGACAAAAGAAGAGGTGGTGATTGCCAAAAATTATTTGAGCGAGCAAGAGCTTCGTGTATTAAATAATCTTGTCGAGCAATATCTCGTATTTGCACAAGGGCAGGCGATGCAGAGAGTACCAATGTACATGAAAGACTGGATAGATAAGCTCCACGCATTTTTACAGATTAATGATAAGGATATTTTAAAAGACGCCGGTAACGTCTCGCATGAGTTGGCAGTCGAAATAGCCGAAAAGAATTTTGATGAATATAAAAAGAGAAAGATAAAAGATATGAGTAACGATTTTGACATGAAAGCGTTCCATGCACTTGAAATAGTAAAGAAAACGAAAAGGAAAAAACAAAAATAATTTATATGGTAAAGATCAAAGATCTTCCTCGTGTAGATCGGCCTCGTGAAAAGCTTCTGAAATATGGACCAGCTAAGTTGTCGACTACGGAACTTCTCGCAATTTTACTTTGCACCGGTATCAAAGGGGTGAATGTCATTGAGCTATCCAATAAAATTCTGAAGCTCGTTGGGACAGAAAATATTCAACACATCGCCATTGCCGATTTACGAAAGATAAAAGGGTTAGGGCCAGTAAAGTGCGCAGAGATTATTGCGTGTATCGAGTTAGGGAAGCGGTTATTGCAGGAAAAGCAGTCGCTCATCGCCATTTCTCCGCAAGCAGTTTTTGAATCACTCAAAGATATCCGCGGACTCAAAAAAGAACATTTCATCGCCATCTATTTGGATACCAAAAATCAAGAAATAGCTCGAGAAGTTATTTCCATCGGCACCCTAAACGCCAGCCTCGTACATCCACGGGAGATTTTTGAACCTGCGATACGTAACCTTGCCGCGAGCATAATTCTTGTTCACAATCATCCATCAGGAGACACAAAACCATCAGAGGAGGATATACTTGTTACGAAAAAACTTGTCGATTCTGGCAAGCTTCTAGATATTCACGTTTTGGACCACATAATCGTGTCGGCAAGAGGATATATGAGTTGTAAGGAGAAAGGCCTTTTATAAGAGATATTCCTCTACTTGAGGCTAAATTGGACACTATCATTTTCATATAAAATACAGTAGAATGGTCTCATGAGGTTAAAAAATATTGCCCAAGTGATTCATGGTTATACTTTTCGAGGGTCTATAAAGCCAGAAAATAACGGCAATGTGCTTGTCTTCCAAGCTAAAGACCTTATACAAAGTAAACCAGTTACAAGCATAGAATCACTTGCTCGTATTATGCTCCTAACCAAAGGATATGCGGGGTACTTACGAAAGCATGATGTCCTTCTCGTTGCGCGTGGAATGAAATCAGGCGCATTTCGATCTACTATTTTTATGTCAGATGTCCGGGAAGTGATACCGTCATCTTCTGTTTTGGTTGTACGCATGACAAATGAGGGGGTGCTTCCAGAGTATGTCTCCCATTATTTAAATTCGGATAAAGGTCAAAGTGATTTGTCTGAAATAGTTTCGGGATCCTATATAGGAGCTATTTTGCGAAAAGATCTTGAAGATATTGAAATCCCAGTGCCTTCCATGCAAAAACAAAAAATTATTGTGAATTTATACCATAATATTCAGGAGCAGCAAAAAATTGTCGACCGTGAAATTGAAATCAAGAGTAATATTATTAATTCATTATTTAGAAAGGTGGCAACGTTATGAAAAACGAAGTTAAGTTTTCTCAAGAAGATCTCAATAAAACGCTTTGGGATGCTGCTGATTCTTCCCGTAGTCAGCTTTCCGCAGATGTGTACAAGGATTATGTACTTCCCATGTTGTTTTTTAAATACGTAAGCGATCTGAATAAAAAACGATATGAAGAATACAAAGTGCGATTTGGAGGCGACGAAAAACGAATTGAGGAAAAGATGAAGCTTGATCGTTTTTATTTGCCACCGAACTCCTCATTTGATTATATCTACAGCAAGATTGAAGAAGATAACATTGGTGAGGAGATCAATAAAGCACTCCATCGCATCGAAGACGCCAACAAGGAAAAACTGGAAGGCGTATTTAGCGTCGATTTCAATTCTGAATCTGTGCTCGGAAAGCTCGAACAGCGAAATAAGATGCTCCGAAACCTTATCCAAGATTTTGCCAAGATAGATCTTTCTGAAGTTGGTGATGACATCATCGGTAATTCGTACATGTATATGATAGAGCGGTTTGGTGCGGATGCTGGGAAAAAAGCGGGGGAATTTTTTACCACAAAGTCGGTTGCACGACTGGTTGCCATGCTTGCTGAGCCAAAAGAAGGTGATCGTATCTGTGATCCTGCGTGCGGTTCCGGTGGCTTGCTGCTTCTTGCAGGTGTTGAGGTAGAGAAGCAGGAATCTCGAAATTATGCGCTTTATGGACAAGAATCGACAGGTTCTACGTATCAACTCGCTCGTATGAACATGTTTTTGCATGGAAAAGATTCAGCGCGGTTGGAATGGGGCGATACGCTCAATAATCCGCTTTTGGTTGAAAACGATCAGCTGATGCATTTTGACGTGGTGGTAGCCAATCCTCCATTTTCGCTCAAAAAATGGGGTGCGGAACATGCTGAGGGTGATATGTATAAAAGATTTTGGCGCGGGGTGCCGCCAAAAGATAAAGGAGATTATGCTTTTGTTACCCATATGGTGGAAACAGCGAAGCCCAAAACGGGTAAGGTCGTGGTGATCGTGCCCCATGGCGTACTGTTTCGTGGTGGTGCAGAGGGGAAAATTCGTCAGCAATTTTTGGAGGAAAATATCATCGATGCGGTGATCGGGCTTCCAGCGGGTTTGTTTCAAACGACGGGTATCCCTGTGGCGATTTTGGTGATCGATCGGTCGCGGGAAAAAGGTGGAGCAAATGAACATAAGAAAGACGTGTTTTTCATCGAAGCGTCGAAAGAATTCAAGCCTGGTAAAGCAAAAAATACGCTGACGGATGAAAATATCACGAAAATTTTTGATACGTATAAGAAGCGTAAGGATATAGAAAAATTTGCTCGCCGTGTGGAGATCGATGAGATCAAGGAAAATGATTTCAATCTCAATATCACGCGCTATGTAGATACGTTTGAGGAAGAAGAGCCGGTGGATATACAAGCGAATCTCCGTGAGCTCGCCGCCCTCGAGCCGGAGCTACAGAAATTGGAAAAACAAATGAAGGAGTATTTAAAAGAATTGGGGATAACATAATATGGACCACGCACTCATCCAAATTCAGCAAAATCTCGACGGAATCAAGAGAATTGAGCAGGATCTCGAATACTGGTCTGCGCGCGATTTAATGTTCGTACTAGGCTATGAAACATGGCGGCAGTTTAGCGAAACAATACTACGAGCAAAGAGCGCATGCAATAATGCCGGCCAATCGGCCCAAAACCATTTTGTTGACGCCGGCAAAATGGTTCAAACGGGCTCGGGTGCCCAACGGAAGATAGAAGATATTTTATTAACTCGTTTTGCTTGTTACCTTGTAGCGCAAAATGGTGATCCACGGAAGCCGCAAATAGCGCTCGCACAAACGTATTTCGCCACGCAAACACGTAAACAGGAATTGCTAGAGCAACGAGAAACTGAAGACAAACGACTGGAAGCGAGGGGCAAGCTTAAGCTTACCGAAGAAAAAATTGAAGCAACAGTGTACGAACGCGGGATTACCACGCATATAGAATTTGCCGTATTCAAAGATAAACATATCCGCGCGCTGTATGGAGGGATTTCGACGAAAGAGTTGAAAATCAAACGAGGTATTCCGCTCGAGCGCCCGCTTGCGGATTTTGATTCGGATGTAGAGCTCAAGGCCAAGGATTTCTCGCTTGCCATGACCGATCACAATATTAAGCACAAAAATATCCGTGGTTCCTATCAAATGACGGAGGAGGTTGTAAAAAACAGTAAAGCCACACGTCAAACACTCCTTTCCCGTGATATAAGACCAGAGACGCTGAAGCCGCATGAGGACATTAAAAAAATTTCCTCCCGCCGCACGAAAGAGCTCGCGGCTTTGAAGCAAGAGGGGAAGAAATTAGAGAAATAAATAAGAGAGTTGAGGATTAGATAACTATGAGTAATGATAAATATTTTCCACCTAAACACGCGATTGGACAATTTCATTGTCCACATTGTGGAGTGTACGCCAAGCAGTTATGGTCACATCTACATGCTATCGGAGATGTCTATTCCAAAATGGGCAGCTACGGATACACATACAAGTCTAAAATTCTAGAATTAACTCATACAAAAGGGAACCTGCCGGAAAAATGGTCACTTTCAATATGTGAGCATTGTGGAAGTTCGGTTATATGGTTTAGTGATGCAATTATTTATCCCAAGAGAATACGAGTTGAACAGCCAAATTCTGATTTATCGGAGGAAATACAAGAGGACTACTTGGAAGCTGCTAAGGTCTTAGAGGAGTCGCCACGTTCAGCCGCTGCAATATTACGTTTAGCACTTCAAAAATTGTGCATACAACTTGGTCAAAAGGGAGAAAATATCAATGAAGATATTGCCGTATTAGTTAAGAAAGGCCTCAATCCGGCGATACAAAAATCATTGGACGCGCTACGTATTACCGGTAATAACGCAGTCCATCCAGGAGAACTGGATTTGAAAGAGGATGAAGAACGAGTATTAAAGTTGTTTGACCTTATTAATTTTGTGGCGCAAAAGATGATCACAGAGCCAAAAGAAATAGATGCTTTTTACGCGGAGTTACCTGATGGTGCGAAAAAGGCCGTGGAAAAAAGGGACAAAAATGAAAAATAATCAAAAAAATATTCCTGATGGATGGCAAGCAATAAAACTGTCTAGCATATTCGAATTTAAAAACGGATTAAATAAAGAGAAAACTTTTTTTGGTCACGGTACTCCAATTATAAATTATATGGATATCAATAGAGGCGGAGGTTTGTATGAGGACAATATTCACGGTAGAGTTGATGTAAATAAGTCTGAACTTGACAGATTTAATGTTAAAAAAGGTGATGTATTTTTTACCAGAACATCTGAAACTTTAGAAGAAATAGGATTTTCCGCAGTTGCGCTAGATGATTTTCAAGACACAGTTTTTAGCGGTTTTGTCCTTCGTGCAAGACCAAAAGGACAATTATTAATTCCCAACTTTGCCCAGTATTGCTTTAAAGCTCAGACAGCGCGTAAGGAAATAATGGAAAAAAGTTCATATACAACAAGAGCTTTAACTAGTGGAACTTTACTTAATCATGTCAACATCGCGCTGCCCCCGTCTCCCGAACAAAATCGGATTGTGGCGGTGTTGGAGGCGTGGGATAGAGCGATTGAAAAGTTGAAGAAGAAAATTGAAATCAAAAAGCAAGTAAAAAAGGGATTGATGCAGGAGCTGCTTACCGGTAAAACACGATTGCCTGGGTTTCAAGGCGATTGGCATACGGTTGAATTGCAAGACATATGTAGTATAAATATGGGCCAATCACCTCCGTCAGCTGCTTACAATGAAAATGGAGATGGATTGCCACTTATTCAAGGAAACAATGATATTAAAGAAAGAAAAACAGTTGTGCGAATTTGGACAAATCAAATTACTAAAACGGGAGACAAGGGTGATATTGTTATGACCGTGCGTGCACCAGTTGGGTGGATTGGTGTCGCTACTGAGAAAGTATGTTTGGGTAGGGGCATTTGTTCTATTAAGTCGAAAAATTCTGATCCAAGTTTTGTGTTAAAACTTCTGGAGAGTTATGAGAGTCGGTGGAAATCTTTAGAACAAGGCTCTACCTTTAGCGCGGTGAATAGTTCAGATATTAAATCTTTGTCTTTATTCGTTCCAAAATCACGAGATGAACAAGGGGAGATTGCCAACATTCTTGTGATGGTTGATAGTGAAATTGGTCTACTCAATAAAGAACGTATCATTCTTCAAAATCAAAAAAAGTATTTGTTGAATAATTTGATTACGGGGGCGATTCGGACGCCGGAGACATTAAAAGTGAATTAGTTTTAAAAAGAATATGAAGAAACAAAAAAGAGAACAAAAATTATTAATAACACAGGCTGATTTTCGTACTATTATCGGAGATGATTGGGAAGTGTTTCAGGAGAAAATATTGCACAATTGTCATTGTCACGCATGCGACAGCTCATATAGCTCCGCTATTGTCGACTACACTACTGAAATTAACGACCTTAATGATATTATTCTACATGGTAAATGCGCTGCATGTGGTGGACCTATTAATCGCTATCTGGAAACAGGGGAGAACAAAAATCAAGTAAAAAGGGTTGAAGGAATAAGAACAAGAAATTCAGTTGTAGTAAAAATACACACCAACTAATCAGGAGGAACTATGAAAACAATACAAGCTAAGGGAATACAAATTTACACTTTTATGAAACAAGATAATGATTATATTTCACTCACCGATATCGCAAGGTTTAAAGATAGAGAAAGAACAGAATATATAGTCCAAAATTGGATGAGAAATCGAGACACCATCGAGTTTTTGGGTATTTGGGAGCATCTGAATAATCCAAATTTTAAACACATCGAATTCGATGTGTTTAAAAGCCACGCTGGAGCAAATAGTTTTTCTCTCACACCTAAGCGTTGGATTGAATCCGTTAATGCTATCGGACTCATCAATAAAGCCGGACGTTATGGTGGTGGAACTTTTGCCCACAAAGATATTGCCTTTGAGTTTGCTTCTTGGATATCTGCCGAGTTTAAGCTTTTTATTATTAAAGAGTTCCAACGTCTTAAAAATGATGAACAACAAAAGTTCGAATCTGGTTGGGATGCTAAACGGATGCTCACAAAAGTGAATTATAAAATACACACAGATGCCATAAACGAACACATCATTCTGCCTCAGAAAATATCGAAGCAAAATGCCAATATTGCGTATGCAAATGAAGCCGATGTTTTGAATATTGCACTTTTTAGTATGACTGCAGGGCAGTGGAGAGTTAAAAATAAGAATAAAGAAGGTAATATTCGGGACTATGCAGACGTATACCAACTTGTCTGTCTGGCGAATCTCGAAGGAATCAACGCTGAATTTATCCGAATGGATATATCACAAAAAGACAGACTATTAAAATTAAATGAAACCGCCATTACTCAGATGAGATCACTGTTGAAGAATAACAGTGTGAAAAAATTGATTTAACTATTCGGAAATTCCGTATAGTTGGAAAACACCTAATTATGTTAGAACATGTAAACTTTGATGAGGCAAAACAATCACAGCTCCCAGCGATAGAGCTGCTGATTACGATGGGATACAAATATATATCCGCTGAAGAAGTATTGCATCAGAGAGGAGAAGACCCGAGAAATTTTCTTCTCACAAGTATTGCAGCCAATAAGCTCATGCAGATAAATGAATACGAAGCTGATAATGTTAAATACAAATTTAGTGAGAAGGATGTGCATGATGCCATAGATGAGTTGGAGCACATGCCATACGAAGGGCTTATAGATACTGCGCAGAAAATATATAACACCATCATGCCCACCGCTGGAGGTAAAACTATAAAGGTGAGCGCAGGTGGTAAAACTATTTCTAAAAATTTTCGTTTCATCGATTTTGCACACCCAGAACGTAATGCATTTCATGTCACTGCTGAATACTCGGCCTCGGGAAAACAGAATATTCGACCAGACATCGTGTGTTTTGTAAATGGTATTCCATTTGCCATTATAGAAAATAAAAAGTCCAGTGTCGCTGCGATTGAGGGGGTGCGACAAATGAATAGAAATCAGGGGGCGGAGTTCTGTCCCAAATTATTTACGTATACTCAGCTTTTGGCCGGAACCAACGGAAAAGAGTTTTTGTACGGTACGACCGGAACGCCAAATAAATTTTATGCGGTGTGGAAAGAAAAAGGATTAAAAGAAAAAAAAGATGAGATTATGTTGAGTGAATTAAATAGTAAAGTTGTAAATCTTATAAAAATGAAGATTGATCAAAATATCTATGATCAGATACTTCTTGATTTGAATGGGTATACAGAAGGGCATACGCAAAAAACTGATAGGTTGCCTACGGAACAAGACAGAGGAGTAGTTGCGTTATTTAATCCGTCAAGACTTTTAGATATTACAAAGAATTTTATCTTGTTTGACGCAGGTACAAAAAAGCTTTCCCGGTATCCACAATATTTTGCAATTCAAAAAATGCTTCATCGTATATCAGAAATAGAAACAACGTCTACTGGAATACGGAGACGACGAGGTGGATTGGTGTGGCATACTCAAGGATCTGGGAAGTCGCTTACTATGGTCATGTTTGTGAAAGCGCTTATAGAGAATCCTACAATTGCAAATCCTCGAGTCATCATCGTTACCGATAGGCGAGATTTGGATAAACAGATCAAAGACACGTTTAAAAACTGTAATCTCAAAAAAGAGGTAATACAGACTACGAGTGGTGAAAATTTACTTCAACTTATCAAGGATAAAAATCTCGCCGTGATTACGACCATTATAGATAAATTTGAGACTGCGGCCACGAAAAAAGCAGGTTTTGTTGATGGCGATCAAAACATTTTTGTGCTTGTAGACGAAGCGCATAGAAGTCAGGGTGGTATTGCGAATCTTGAAATGAACAGAATTATTCCAAACGCGTGCTATATCGGTTTCACCGGCACACCATTGATGAAAAAAGAGAAAGAGAGTTGGAAAAAATTTGGCGGGTATATCGACAAATACACTATTGATGATGCGCTTGAAGATCATATGATCTTGCCGCTCATTTACGAAGGCAGGTATGTAGACCTTATGCAAAATGAAGAACAGATTGACCGGCGTGTTGATCGTGTGTCAGAAGACTTAAGCCAAAAATATAACGTACACGTGGACGATGAGTACAAAAGACTGATGCAAAAACAAATTACGGCAGATGTGATAAAAAATAATCCGCAACGGATAGAAGAAATAGCGCGAAATATCGAGGAGCATTTTACGAAAAGTTTCCAACATACCGGTTTGAAAGCACAGATCGTAGCACCATCAAAATATTCGGCGATTCTTTTTCAGCGATATTTTCAGGCTCATGGTGTAATTCAGACCGCCGTAGTTATTTCCGATGAGCATGATGACGGAGATGAAACAGATACGCACAAACAAGAAGTGATAGCCTATCTAAACTCAGTTCGAGCAAATCACAGCAGCGTCTCAAAGTACGAGAAAGATGTTATAGATAGTTTTAAGTATAACGATGGCGGCGTCGAGATCATTATTGTAGTGGATAAGCTGCTTACTGGTTTCGATGCACCTCCAAATACCGTCTTGTATCTTGCCAAAGATCTTAGAGATCACAATCTGCTACAGGCAATAGCACGCGTGAATCGGTTGTATGAGAATAAAAAGCTGCCAAAGACTGCAGGATACATCATAGATTATTCAGAAAATGCGAAAAATATTGATACAGCGATGAAGTTATTCGGTAGTTATGACACCGAAGATGTCAAAGGAACGCTTATCGACGTGGGGGAGAAAATCCAAGAGCTTGAGCAGAGTTACAGTATGCTTCAAGATCAGTTTAAGGAAATCAAAGGATCATCCGATGATGAAGTATATTTGCAGTTTTTGGAAGATAAACCTAAAAGAGATATTTTTTATGCTTCTCTCAATGCGTTTATCAAAAATTTGAATGAGTGCTTTGTGTTGCAAGATTTTGTACACGAATTTAAGAACCTCGATATATACCGGCGAGAGTTGAAGAAATTTATGGAATTGCGAAAAACGGCGAGTTTGAAGTATGCGGATAGAATAGATTTGGCCGAATATAAGCAATCACTTATCACTATTTTGGATAAATATGTGGATGCTCGTGGAGTCGAGCTACTCACGAAACAGATACATATTACTGATCGTAAACAATTTCAGGAGGCGGTAGAAACGCTCGGGTCAGATAAATCAAAAGCAGAGGCAATAGCTGCACAAACAGAGCGAACTATTACTGAGCGAATGGACTCTGATCCAGAATTTTATGATCGATTTTCGAGAAAAATTCAAGAAATTCTTCAGCAAATGCGAGAGGGAAAAATGACAGATGTCGCAGCGCTCAAGCAAATGCGGTTTGTAGAAGATGTGGTAGTAAATAAAAAAGATAATAGTGTTCCTGATGCAATAGTAAATCAACCGGGATCTGACATACTGTATCGCAATCTTCGTGAGGATGTTGCTGGATTAGGGTTGCCAGACGACGTGTATGTGCCGTTTATTTTAGACATATTTCGTATTGTGAAGAATGAAGCAATTGTTGATTGGTATAAAAATATTGATGTAAAACGTCGCATGGTGAATGCAGTGGATGACTATTTATATGATGTAGTAAAAAATGAAAAACATATTGATCTAACAGAAGCGCAAAGGAAAACAGTGATCGATCATGTGGTGACACTCGCTGAGAATAACTATGAAACCTTCAGCTAATACGTCGCAGCGCTTTTCCTACGGGTCGTATACATATGAGTATGAGCTTATGAGACAGAGCCGCAAAACTCTTAGTCTAACCGTCATGCCTGATATGAGGTTGTTAGTGAAGGTTCCACAAAATGCAGATGAGCGTCGGATAGAGCTATTCCTACAAAAGAAATGGTTGTGGCTAGGCAAACAGATGGCTTACTTCAAAAGATATAAGCAAAAAAAATATATACAGGAATATGTTTCTGGAGAAAGTGTTCGATACCTGGGTAAGCAGTATCAACTTATTGTGAAACGCGCACCGTTACTTAGGGTATCGTTAAAACGTAATACTCTTCAAGTTGAAACAATACTCTCGTTAGATAAATCTCATCTTAAGCGGATTATTGAAAATTGGTATTTGCGTGAGGCGAAACAAATATTTCGCCAAAGATTAGATGAGGTTTATAAGCGATTTCAATACAAGATTATGCCGTTATTAGAAATTCGTTATATGAAAATGCGTTGGGGTAGCTACAGCCGGGGAGGAAAAATAATTCTCAATCCAAAATTAATTCATACGTCTATGGACTGCATTGACTATGTTATTACACATGAGCTATGTCATGTTCGCTACAAGAATCATGATAAATATTTTTTTAACTTTCTAGATAAAAATTATCCAAAGTGGGAAAAAGTAAAAGAAAAGTTAGAAGTAATGGGAAGTAAGAAATAGACTAGGGTGAATCTAACCCACCTTACTTAGATCCCCGTCCCGTCAGGGCGAGGGATGGAGTCAG